>ENA-UOJL01000040-UOJL01000040.1-human-gut-metagenome-genome-assembly--contig:-P47-NODE-40-length-202472-cov-43.741114_pt1 | contig 202472 bp, 204 predicted proteins | sample MGYA00242347_ERZ723894 | MGnify/ENA metagenome assembly ERZ723894
GTACCTCTGCCTTGACAGCGACCAAGCCGGAAGCGACGCTTGCAGCCGCCTTGTGCCGCTCATGCCGGAGGGCTTGACCGTCCACCGCCTTGTGCCGCTTTACAAGGACTGGAACGAGGTACAGACGCGCCGGGGAGAAATCACAGACGGGAAATATCTCCGCGAAGCGGTCTATGGACTGAAAGAGCCGCCACAGGTGGAAACCGTCGAGATTATCCGCATGAGCGAGGTTGATACACAGACCGTTGAATGGCTATGGAAGCCGTATATCCCCTTTGGGAAAGTAACCATAGTACAGGGCAACCCCGGCGAGGGCAAGACCACCTTTGCCCTACGCCTTGCCGCCGCCTGCACCACCGGGGGAACGCTGCCGGGAATGAAGCCCTTGCCGCCATTCCAAGTGATTTACCAGACCGCCGAGGACGGGCTGGGCGATACCGTCAAGCCCCGCTTGATGGAAGCAGAAGCCGACCTTGACCGCGTACTTGTGATTGATGAAGCCAAGCGGGAGCTTACCCTCTCCGACGAGCGCATAGAAAAGGCAATCACGCAGAACGGGGCGCGGCTGATTATCCTTGACCCCATACAGGCGTACATGGGCGAAAAAACCGACATGAACCGGGCAAACGAAGTGCGCCCCATGTTCCGCCGCCTTGCCGATGTTGCCGAGCGTACCGGGTGCGCCGTTATCCTTATCGGACATCTCAACAAAGCTGCCGGAGGGCAGAGCGCATACCGGGGCTTAGGTTCTATTGACTTCCGCGCAGCCGCCCGGAGCGTGCTTCTTATCGGGCGTGTGAAGCGAGAACCGAATGTGCGCGTTATCGTCCATGACAAATCTTCCCTTGCGCCGGAGGGCAAGCCCGTTGCCTTTTGCCTTGACCCGGAAACGGGCTTTTCGTGGATAGGCGAATACGACATCACCGCCGACGAACTGCTGTCCGGCGCGGGCGGGAACACCGCCACCAAGACCGAGCAAGCCGAAAGGCTGATACTTGACCTGCTTGCAGACGGGAAAGAGCTTGCCAGCGAGGACATAGAGAAAGCCGCCACAGAAGCGGGCATATCCGCCCGTACCGTCCGGGCGGCAAAGAGAAACCTTGACGGGCGCATTACCTCAAAGCGCATTGGCGCGGCATGGTATCACGCTCTTAAAAAGTGAAACGGCAAAATCCAAGTGGCAAAACCCAGATACCTTGCCACTTTGCCACTTCGCCACTTCAACCTCAAAACCACCGCCCCATGTATGACCGCATGGGGCTTTTCTCATGGAAAGGAGAGCCTATGAACAACGACACCAGCAACCGCAGCACCCCCGCAACCGCTTCCCCTCTGACCGTAAAGGAAGCCGCGCCACCTGTAATGATAAAGAAAATCGGAAAGACCACCTACCGCGTCAAAATCCATTTCAGTGAAACGAGCAAAGAAACCATGAGCGACAAAATCAAGCGTCTGATTTTGAATGACAGCGAAAAAAGTTCTTAAACACCCTTGACAAAACGTATCAGAAGCAAGCCTGCTTTCGGCTATGGAACGCGCCGGAAGCGCGGACACCGACCCGGACGCAGAACGTAAGGGGCTTGGCACTCCCGCTACCCGCGCCGCCGTGATTGAAAAGCTGGTCAAATCCGGCTTTGTGCAGCGCAAGGGAAAACAGCTTATCCCAACCCAAAAGGGCAACAACCTTGTTTGCGTTCTGCCCGATACGCTGACCTCTCCGCAGCTTACCGCCGAATGGGAAAACGCTCTGACGCAGATTGCAAGGGGCGCAGCCGAGCCGGAGGACTTTATGCGGGACATTGAAGAAATGGCGCGGGAGCTGGTGAAAGCCTATCCGTTTCTTTCCGAAAATCAGAAAGGCCTATTCAAAGAGGAACAGACGGTGATCGGCAAATGCCCCCGCTGCGGCGGGAACGTCTGCGAGGGCAGAAAAAACTACTACTGCGAAAAGAAGGACTGCGCCTTTGTCATGTGGAAAAACGACCGCTTTTTCGAGGAACGCAAAACCGCCTTTACCCCGAAAATTGCCGCCGCGCTGCTTGCGGGCGGCAGGGCGAAGGTCAAAAGGCTGTATTCGCCGAAAACGGGTAAAACCTATGACGGAAGCATTGTTTTAGCCGATACGGGCGGGAAATACGTCAACTACCGTATCGAGCTTGCGAGGGACAAAGAACTTACGCAGCAAGCATAGGAAAGGGGTACCCTTTCCGTAAAATCCCCGTTCTGACGCTACGCGCAGAATGGGGATTTTGCTTGTTGGGAAGTTTCCCAAACCCTCTGTAACGATGAAAGGAGGCGTAAGCCATGCAGAACAAGCCGAAAGCAGAGCTGACCGCCGCCCTAATGCTTCTTGATACCCGCAGTATGTCATTTGATATGCGGGAAATCGACAACCGCCGCTTTATGTTCTCCCCGCAGGCGGGAGAGCTGATTTTAGGCAGACAGTATAGGGGCGGGCAGTTATACAAAAGCCATGCCGAGGAACACTTTGACAGCGGGGCGAAAGCCCCTTTCGACAGCTTTATCCGAGGCTGGATCGGCACAGGCAGGGACTACCCGGACGGTGTTATTCACTTCGCCCCGAATATTGGCACAGACAATATCCCCGCCTTTGACAATGCGTTTTCCACCCTGCAAATGTTCAGCGAAAACGGCGCGGCGGGAGATACCGTCGTGCGCGGCTTTGGGCGCAAGTGGGAGCAGCCGCTAAAAGACATCATCACACCAACAAAAGAAAGGAGCAAAACCGTGAGCGAACAGGAAAAGAACTATTCCAGCTATGATTTTGACAGGCTGGAAGTAGCAAAAAAGCTGGTAATTGAGCGAAGCATCTATTTTGAAAGTGAGAAAGCGGATATTTCCGCGCTGACCGGGCTTTCTCTTGCGGAGCTGACACGGCTGCGGCAGGAGAGCGCGGCGGCGGAACAGGCTGTATTTGACAGGCTGAAAACGGAGGCAGCCGCATGGGAGCAGCAGGCGGGCAACACCCGCTTTCTTGAAAAAGCCATCGAATATGTGCAGACGCCGCCCGTTAAGCACACATCCAACAAATGGGAGAAAACAGATTATGAATGGCAGCTCCGCAGTAACGCAGTCTATCAGATGCGCTATCATGTCTATGAAAACACCCGCTATGACAGACAGGCGCAAAAATCCGTGCCGTATTCATGGAGCCTGACATGGAGTGTCTACACCAACGGACCGAACCATGGACAAAACGTAAAAATCGCCGGACAGGAGCGCAAGACCTTTTCAGACAAGGCGGCAATGGAAAAATACCTTGCCGGACGCATCAAGGCATACGACCGCCTGTTTACCGAGACTATGCCGCCCGTTCCGAAAGAATACGCGGAGCCGTTCAAGGTGAATGGGCTGCTGCTTCCGGGTTATGCCATTGAGGGCGAGCCGCCGCAGCACACCGCGCCCCAACAGGCAGCGCAGCCGACGCGCCCTGACCCGGAAAAGGTGGAGATGGATGCCGCCGCGATGCAGGCAGCGCCCCTTACTGTCGAGCCACCGCAGCCGCAGCCCGTTATCCCTATCAACCTTACCGCAGAGAAGCCAGCCGAAAAGCTCAAGGAGATTACCGACCGTTTGGAGCAAGGCATTACGGAGCTGTTCGACAGCGAACGCTACAAGGAGTATCTGCGCGTCATGTCAAAGTTTCATAATTACAGCTTCAACAACACCCTCTTGATCGCCATGCAGAAGCCCGATGCTTCCCTTATCGCGGGCTTCAACTCATGGAAAAATCAGTTTCAGCGCAACGTCAAAAAAGGTGAAAAAGGCATTAAGATTATCGCCCCGTCGCCGTTCAAAATCAAGCAGGAAACGGAGAAAATCGACCCGCAGACCCAAAAGCCCGTGATCGGCAGGGACGGAAAGCCTGTCACCGAGGAAAAGGAGATCACTATACCCGCCTACAAGGTGGTGTCCGTCTTTGACGTGTCCCAAACCGAGGGAAAGGAATTGCCGGATATTGCCGTGGACGCGCTGACAGGCGATGTGGAGCAGTACAGTGATTTTTTCGCAGCCCTTGAAAAGACCTCTCCCGTCCCCATTGGCTTTGAGAAAATCGAGGGCGGCGCACACGGCTATTATCACTTGGAGGACAAGCGCATCGCGCTTGACGAGGGTATGAGCGAGCTGCAAACGCTCAAAACCGCCATTCACGAAATCGCCCACGCAAAGCTGCACGATATTGACCTGAACGCTCCCAAAGACGAGCAGCAGCCCCGCGTAGACCGCCGCACCCGCGAGGTGGAAGCGGAAAGCGTCGCCTACACCGTTTGCCAGCATTACGGGCTTGATACATCGGACTACTCTTTCGGCTATGTAGCCGGGTGGAGCAGTGGGCGGGAGCTTGCGGAGCTGAAAAGCTCCCTTGAAACGATCCGCTCTGCCGCCGCAGACATCATCAACAGCATTGATGGGCATATCGCAGAGCTGCAAAAGCAGCACGGAGCCGAGAAAGCCGCACCCGATCTTGCAGCCGCGCAGGAGCAACAGACCGAAAAACCCCTTACGGACTTGCAGAAAAAAGCCGCCGCAATCGCAGAAAAATACGAGGCCCTTTCCACACAGGAGAAAATCGGAGTGATTGCGCAGGCGTTCGGCGGTACTGCGGGCAGGATTGAAACGTCGCCCTGTACGGGAAAATGGCGCGGCACAAGCGATATATCCATCCGCTTTGATAACGGCGCGTCCCTGTTTCTCGGCAACCGCCTTACGCCGAAAGCAAAGACCGCAGCGGTACAGCGGGAGCTTGTCAACGATACCCTGCTGCGGTACAACCCGGAGATCGTCAGTGCGGCAAAGGAAGCAGCTCTCGCTTCCCTCATGGAGCGCGAAGCAAAGGACAATGCCATTGCCGCGCAGAAGGGCTTGAAGCCCTACACCCTGCTCAATGTCGAGTTCAACGACGGCGCGGACGGTCAAAGCAGCGGATATATGGGCTGGTACTATGTAACACTGGCGGTGGACGGAAATATCTGCTCCCATATCGAAACCGGGCTGAATTACGACATCGCGGATGGCAAGGTGAGTGCAGACCCCACGCGGGAGAAATACTTTGCGGCGGGCGCATTAAAAGATAGTGAAGTGGACTATGTTTTCAACAACGTCGGCTTTTCCTCTGCTTCCGGGCTGTATGCGCTACCCGTCAGCGATGCCGTTTTGCAACGTGCCGAAAAGACGCTTGCGGAGCGCACACAGGCGCAGGCGGCGCAGCGCACAGAAAAAGACGTGATTTATACCATGCACACCAATCCCCGCAGCGAAAGCCTTACCGACCGCTCTTTCCTGCAAGCCTATGAACAGCAGCCGGACGGGAAAGCCATACCGGGCGACTTGCTGTTTGTCGGGACGCCGGAGAAATGCCGGGAGCTGTTACAGAGCTTGAACGCCGGAGAGCTGACGCAGGGCGAGGTCAAGGCACTTTATGCAAAGGCGCAGGAGCCGGACAGGGACAGCTTTTCCATTTACCAGCTCAAACGCGGCGACGAAACGCGGGATTTGCGCTTTGAGCCTTACGACCGTCTGACCGCAACGGGACACGCGGTTGATCCGGCGAACTATGACCTGATCTATTCCGCGCCCCTTGCACCGGGTATAAGCCTTGAAGATATTTTTACCCGCTTTAATATCGACCACCCGAAAGACTTTAAGGGACACAGCCTTTCCGTTTCCGATGTGGTGGTGCTGCATCAGAACGGGCAGGACACGGCGCATTACGTTGACAGCATCGGCTATCGACAGACGCCGGAGTTTTTGCAGCCGCAGAATTATCTAAAGCACGTTGAGGATATTGTGGAGCAAAACGACAACAATTTTGACGGTATCATCAACAACACGCCGCAGACGCCCACCGTCGGGGAATTGGAGCAGAAAGCAAAGGCGGGTGAGCCGATTTCCCTGATTGACCTTGCGAACGCCATCCATGCCGATAAGGAGCGCGGCAAAGAGGAAAAGCCCTCGATCCGGGCGCAGCTTCGGGCGGCAAAAGAGCAGACCGCCCAGAGAAAGGCGCAAAGGAGCAAGACGCAGGATTTGGAAAGGATCTGATCGTATGCAGAAGTTTGAAAACGTGGATATACTGGCTTGCCTTGATGCGGTGATGAAGCAGAACACTGGCTTTTACCAAAGCGATTTTGAGATTGACAAGAAGATCATTCACGAGGCTGCTGCAAGCCCCGACCGTGAGGACAGGACGCTTTTGTGGCTTTCCCGTCCGTCCGGGACGCATTGCTTCCGGGAGCGCGACGTTTTTCTCAAAGACACCCGTCCATACAACACATGGAAGTTCCACGGGGAGCAGACACGCGACCGCATCCTTGCCTACGCCGTGGAGCTGACGGGCAGGGAGCGCGGCAAAATCCGGGGAAACCTCTATGAGCTGGACTATGCCGCCCATTTCCGGCACATTCGGGAGCAGGCGCTTCCCGCAGACACCGTAACGCTTTTCTATGAGCGCGGCGAGCGCAGCCAGCCGACAGGCAAATACTTTAGCGGTTCACCCGATCCGCAGTATGGCGCGTTTCTCCGCTTTGAAGTGCAGCCAAACGCCCCCGAAGCCTTGCGCGATCTTCTGCAAGAGGAACGGCGCAGCCGTGAGCAGCTTTCGCCGGGGGACTTCAAGGCGCATATCGCCGCCCTGCGCGACGGGCTGATTGAAGCCGAAGCGCGGCGCATCGCAGCCGAAATGAAACGTCAGTACAGCCCCAACAGCCCGAACAAAACCCACTACATGACAGAGCTTGCCCCGGCGTTTATGATGCTTGCGTCGAGCCGGGACGTTGACCGCCTTTTCTCGCTGCTTCCCTACAAGACGCTGACCTTTTCCAAAATCGAGGGCAGGCACGGCATCTATGCGCTGATCGACAAGAACGAAAACCGCGACCGGGATATTCGCAAGCCCCGCCCCTCTATCCGGGCGCAGCTTGCCGCCAACAAGAAGAAAGCCGCTCCGAAGCGGGCGGCGAAAACAAAACATCACGAAATGGAGGTATGAGCATGAACCGATTTACCGTTGAGGAAACAAATCTTATCAGCATCTACATCGCCGATACGCGCAGGGAGCTTATCGGGGAAATGACGGGTGCGCTGCCCTACATGGACGGCGAAATGCGCGAGCTTGCCTTGCGTACCCTTGCAAAGCTCCGCGCCATGAGCGACGCCGACTTTGCCGCTCTCGCCGTATCTGCCGCCGACGAAGTATGAGCGAGCTGAAACGGCTGACGCCGCAGCAGAGCCGCAAAGTGAACGCCCTTATCAAGAAAACCTGCTGCAACTGTATGGGCGGGAACTGCATTTTGCTGGACGATGGGGACGAGTGCGTTTGTCCGCAGCTCATTTCCTATTCGCTTCTTTGCAGATGGTTTCAAAACGCCGTACTTCCCGCCGACAAGCTGCTTTACGCGGAGCTTTACCAAGCCGAGGACAGGCGGCGGTGCGCCGAGTGCGGCGCGGCGTTTGCGTCCACCTCAAACAGCGTCAAATACTGCCCGGACTGCCGCAAGCGGATCACCCGCAGACAAGCCGCCGAGCGGATGCGGAAACGACGCGCCCGCGTTACGCAGTAGGCGCGAAAAAGCCCTTGCGCCATGCCGCTTTTCAGACGCGATTTGAGCATGACAGGGGATTTATACCTAAACCCGCAAAAACAGTGTTCTACTGCGTAACAGGCACTTAAAGCAGCACCCACGAAAAGACGGGGCGCGGTGGCCATCATCGGCTGCCGCGCCCCGTTCTCTTTTTTTGCTTATTCCTCGCCGATTTCTGCTACGCCGACCCTGCCGACGTTTAGAAGCCGATATATCGTCAGAGGGATATACCATGCCGCGACCGCAAGCCGCCATATCAGAATGACGCCGCCAATCAAGCCGCCCACAATGAAGTTGAGCGCAACGACGCCCACCGTGCCGGAAAGGTCGAAGCCGCGTGGGATAAGCCATACGAACATACGGCGTATGCCAAAGGGGATGCCGCAGCACAGCCACACATAAAAGTAGTTCGTTGCCCCGTCCTTTGTGAATACCAGTGTAGCCCAATAAAACAGCACTCCGGCAATCAGAACGGTCAAAACCGTTTTCTTAAAAAAGTCTTTCCAAATCTCGCCTCGCGTCATAACCTCACCTCTGTTTCGTAAAAATATGGATAGCGTTCAGCAGTCCTACATTGGGATAATTTCATCATACCATGCTTTTTCGGGGATTTCCACACAATCCGCATTTATCCGCGCACATTTTCCTTACCCCGCTCCGGCTCACTTTCACGCCGTAAAATACTGTCGATGTTCCGCTTGATAACGTCGTACTCCTTGACCTGCTTTTTCAGCTTGCCATAGTCGCCGTACAGCGTTTCTTTTTGTTCTTGGAGCTTTGCATATTCCGCTTGCAGCGCGGCGACGTTGGGGAGCTTGCCGCCGACCAACGCGGGCTTGACCGCTTTTACGGCGGCTTCAAACAATATGATACTGCTCTCATGGGCGGCGCGGTATGCCGCCTTATCCTTTGCTCTGCGGTATGCGTCATACACGGGCTTTGTCTTTTGATACGTCGTAACATTCTTGATTAAGACCGCCATATCCGCAAGCCGCCGTTCGACGCCCTTTAATGCGCCTGCCGCCTGCTCGCTTGCCGCGTTCACTTCCGCGATTTTTGCGGAAAGCTCTGCATAGCTGTCAATCCTGTTTTCCGTGAGGAAGTTCAGCGTCCTCGCCGCCTGTTTGAGATTGTGGATTTTCGCCCAATGCTCATAGCCCCGGCTTTCCTGCGCCTTGATGCTGTTCTGAATGTCGATAACAAGGGAGATACCGCCGCGCTCCTGCTTCGGGGCTTTGGCGGCGCGGGTGCGCCTGCCCTTGATGCGCTCCGTTATGGCTTCCTCTGTATAATCCGCGCCGAGGGTTTTCAGACGGGTAAAGCGTTCCTGCCCCGGTGCGCGGCAAGATATGTATTTACCGGGCTTTATCTCATAGCCCGCAGCTTGCAGCAGCCGCAGAAAATCGGCAAAGTCTGACGCTTGCGGGATAAGCGTATCAACGGCAATTTTCAGCTTGCCTTTCCAGCTTGTACCCGTCTTTTCCGCTTGGTACTCCGCATAGCTCTTTCCCTTACTGCCCCTGCCGGGGACAACGACGGACAAGCCGTTTTCCCGACACAGCCTGTCGCTGATGTTGCGTATGCCGTAATAGCTGCGCTTATTGGAATTGTACTTATGGTAGTCAACAAAATTTACCGCACAAAAAATGATATGGTTATGGATATGCCCTTTGTCTATGTGGGTAGTCAACACATATTCGTATTGCCCCTTTGTTACCGCGTCGGCAAGCTGCCGCCCGATTTCATGGGCTTTTTCATAATCCACTTCTCCCGGCTCAAAGGACTGTATCAAATGGTGGGCTAAATTGTTGCCTTTCTCCAACGCTTGCGACAGGGTATATGCAAACTCAATATCTGCCGTTTCATAGGAGCAGCCGAACGAGGACACAAGCATCTTTTCTTCTGTCTTGGCGGGATTTTGGATATAGTCAAGGGCTTTGCTCAACGTGCTTTTAATAGGCTTAATCTTTGTAACCGCCATATCTCATTCAGCACCCCCTTTATCTCATCTATATCCTCTTGATAGACGCTGCCCGTACTGTTCACGCGCCGCGCAATCTGATTGACGTTGACCCCGATCTTCTGTATCTCGGCGGTCATTGCCTTTATGTCGCTATGGTCTATCTGAATGATATATCCGTCGATTGCGATTTTCCGCAGATACGCCGCCATGTTCCGTGTTGGTATCAGCTTCATTTTTTCAAGGATCAAATCGCGCTCGGCTTCCGTCACGCGAAACTTTAGCTGCACCGTCCTTTTCCGTCCGTCCATGTATTCACGCTCCTTTCTGCTGTTTGAGGGTTTGGGACTCTTCCCAGCAAGCAATTTTCAACCGACGCGCCGGAGCGCGGGAGGGCGAAAATACGGAAGTGGGTACCCGCTTCCTATGCTTGCTATTCTTCTGTTTGCTTTCTTCCACGCTAAAAACGAGGAAATGCCAAAACCTAACGCAGAAAAGAAAAAACACCGCAATTTGCGGCGTTCCCAATGGCTGTATTGCACGAAAAAACGGGGGATTTTATTCCCCCGCAGTTTCATTTTTGACTTCCTGTATTGCTTTTGCTGTGGCGGTGATAACCGTCAAATCCTTGTTGTCCATGCTGTCAAGCAATGTTTCAAGCTGCCGCCGTTGTGTGGACTTATCTGTTTCCTTGTTTGGGAAAAAGAATTGGTCTACTGAAACATCTAAAAGCGTAACAAGCTCATAAAAGATTTGCAGGCTTGGGTGCTGTCCGCTATTCTCAATGGACGCGATATAGCGGGGAGCGATGTTCATCTTATCCGCTAACTGATTGCGTGATATGCCCTTTGCCTTTCTTGCTGCTTTTATGGCTTGACCGAAAGCCTTAAAATCAAATCTTGCGACTTCTCTTTTCATCTCATTTCACCCTACTACATTTTACTGTTCACCTTTCGATTTCGATATGAGTACACATATCATAGACTTGACCGAAATAGAGCATATAATTCGCAGATAGTCCCTTGATTTTTGTTCGGCTGTCCGTATATAATTATACTTGTAGAATTATGTGAAAGGGTGTATGAAACATGGAATATATGTCTTGTCCGCAAGCGGCAAAGAAATGGAGCATATCAGAGCGGCGCGTACAGAAGCTATGCGAGGAAAACCGCATACCCGGCGTTTCAAAAATCGGCTATATGTGGCTCATTCCAATAGACGCGAAAAAGCCTGCCGACGGGCGGCAAAAAAATCAAAAAAATTTGTAAGATTTCTTGTAAGGTTTTCGCTTTTGCGTAGTCTTATAAGTGAACGGGACAAGGAGGTGAGCAGGTGACGGACTTTGAACAGATATACAAAGACTATTTTCGGGATGTGTTCCTCTATGTGCGGCGGCTGTCCGGCGGGGACGAACGGCTGGCAGAGGATATTACCAGCGAAGCCTTCTTCCGTGCGCTTCGCCGCATTGACAGCTTTCGGGGGGATTGCGACATCCGGGTGTGGCTGTGTCAGATCGCAAAGAATTGTTACTATACCCATCTGAAACAAAGCCGCTGGACAGAGCATACAGCGGATATGGAACAGCTTATATCGAAAGCGGAGGAATCACCGGATGAAATGCTGCTGCGCAGCGAGAATGCCCAACAGGTAAAACATCTGCTGCATGAGCTTCCCGATCCGTACAAAGAGGTTTTCATGTGGCGTACCCTTGGCGAATTGAGCTTTAAGGAGATCGGGAAGCTGTTTCACAAGACGGAAAACTGGGCGTGCGTCACCTATCACCGCGCACGAAAAATGATCCAAAAGGGAATGGAGGTTGACAAAGATGAAAAATGAATGCAGTATCATCCGCGATATTCTGCCGCTGTATGTGGAAAACATGGTATCGGAGGATACGTCGGAGTTTGTAAAGGAGCATCTGGAAAGCTGCCCCACCTGCCGTGCGGAGCTTGAAAAACTGCGGGAGCCTGTGGAGGTGCAAACAGAGCCGCAGCCCGACATGGATGCCGCGCCGCTGAAACGCTTGAAAAAGGCTCTGCTAATGAAAAAGGTGCAGACCATCCTATGCACAGCGGCGGTGCTGCTGGCGCTGATGCTGTCGGTCATCTCCTTTCTAACCGCGCCGGAATACTTCGCCTATTCGCCGGAGCTGGTGACTGTGACGGAGGAAGCAAACGGTGCGTTGACGCTCTCTTTCAGCAACGAGGTCACGAATTATAAGCTCCAACAAATCGCCGACCCCGAGGATCGCAACACAGTCTACCATCTTGAGGTGTGGACCTCTGCATGGGACAGGGCGTTCCATAGACCCGGCGTACAGGCTGTGACCGCAGCACCGGAGAGCGGCAAGCCGCTTCTCGTTTATTTCACGCAGTTTATCAACGGACACGCCGAAAGCTCCAGCGATAGCTCGGTGTGCATCTACGGCACCGCACCCGACAGCGGCGGCTGGGTCGCTTTGGCGGGGCTTTCTTTGGGCTATTGGCTGCTATTCAACATCGCCCTGTTCCTGATCCTTACCGGGGTATGGTTCAAGCTGCGTAGGAAAGAAAAATCCCGCCGCCGGGTGGAGCGCCTGCTCCCGATCCCTATCGCATACGGGCTGGGGCATCTGTGTGTCATGGGCTTTCGCACTGCATCCTGTTCGGAATGGCGCGACTTTCAACTGATCCTTGCAGTCGGCGTTCTGTTCTACTGCGCTATGCTGCTGGCATTGAGTATTTTTTATAATGTAAAAGAGCTGCGGGGTATAAAAAGAGAGGGTGAGAACGAATAGCGGTCTGACCATTTGGAAAGTAGGTGTACCATGAGAAAACTTGTGATCTTTTGCTTTGCCGTCTGTATGACCGTGCTTACGGTACTATCCCTGTTCAATTTTGCACAGGACGCAGAGGAAAGCATGATACTGGATAAGCGGGCGGTAATCCTCGAAAAGCCGGAGACATTGAGCAACCGCGAATTTTTGGGACAGATAGATACTGCACTCGGAAAGATCGGCGCAGACATTATGTACCGCTACGCGGAGCTGGATGGGGACAAGCCACTGTACCGCTACTATAAGACCAGCCATACCGACAGCTTTCTTTCCGTTTCTACCGGGAAAGGGAGCGTGAGGCTGGAATCGGACGAGTTCTTTTCCACTGCAAAGCAGCCGGGAGCTATGGCGCTGCATCTGTCCTCGCTGTTTCAAGATACCGCCATCTATCCACTCATGCAGGCGCAGCAGCATGACTTGACCGCCGCGACCTGGTATGTGGCGGAAGGACAGCTTGACGCGGTGCTTCATGCGCTGAAAGGCTTGGGCTATTCCGTAACAGCAACCAACGAAAGGCTTTTGTCTACCAAACTGCCGCTTTATTTCCTGTTCATTCCTGCCTTTATGCTCTGCGTCAGTATCGTATTCTACACCCTGTCCGCAGGCAAGAAAAATGTGCTGAAAAAAATGGAGGGCTATACCACGGGGAATATCCTGCTGGGGGAGATCAAAGCCTTTGCCCCTGCTTTGTGTCTTTGCTTTCTGCTGATTTTTGCCGCCGCCATGATTTGCGCCGTGTGGCTTCATCCGGTGGCGACCTGGCAATTTGGGCTGTTCCTGCTGGGGGATTGTCTGTGGCTGCTCGTTCCTCTGATACTGGGCATCCTGCTCTCCCTGTTGTTCCTCTCCGGGCAGCGCAGCGCGGAGTATGTGAAGGGCAAAGTTCCAAAGCGCGGGATCTACATTACAAACACGCTTGCGAAAGCTGCTTTTCTAATCTTTATTCTATTCTCTCTCACCATTGCCATGCGGAACATCACGCAGATCTACAACACCTTCCATGCAGCGGAGTTCTGTTCGCAAAAGACAAAGGGCTATGTGACTGTCCCTCTGAACAATGTTAATTCCGGCAGAGCACCGGAGGGCGCGGATTATCTGGCGTTCTATTATGCCACAGTGGATCGCTACAATGGAATACTCATGGCAGCCAACGATTTTAATTACGACCTGTTTGAAGGGAAAATGCTGGGAGAGGCATACGGTCAGGATTATGCCCACATCAACCGAAACTACCTTGCGTTCAACCCCATCTATGCGCCGGACGGGGAGCAGATCGGTGACGCTCTGCTTTCCGATACCCATGTGAATATTCTGCTTCCGAAGTCCAAGGAATACAGGCGGGATGAGGTACGGGAGCGCGGCGCGAGCTGGGGAAATTCCGGGGATGTGAATATTGTCCTCTACGATGATAAAGCGTCTGACATATACTCCTATAACGCCAGCACAGGGCTTGGGGGCAACGGCGCTCTGCCCGCGCCCATCCTTGTAGTCAAGGAAGGTGACCTGCTGGACGGGCTTTTCATCGAAGCATGGTGTTCACAGGGAGCGTATTTCCTCTATGTTCCCACCGATGATCCGTATGCGGAGCTGCTGCCCATCCTGCGGGAAACGGGTATTGACGCGGCGACCGTTTCCACACCGACCGTCGCCGCCACCTTTGATAAAATGCTCCATCATCTGACCTATATGCTGATGATTTGGGGCGTACAGGCTTTGGTGCTGCTGATTGGGCTGTTCTGCCTGATCTTATTCGGCGCAAGGCTCTACTGCGACAATTACAGGGACAGGATCGCCTGTCGCCTGATTGAAGGGCATTCCCTATTAAGCTGTATTCGCACCCATCTCGTGCTGACGGTGCTGTACTATGGGGCGGTAGCGGCAGGGCTGCTGCTCTTAAAGCTCGCCATCGAGCTTGACTACAATATCCTGCTGGGTACGCTTCTCGCGGAGTTGCTGATCACGCTGCTTGCTTGCGGCAGCATTGCCCGGAAGAACCTCTATCAGATTGTGAAAGGAGCGGAAGCATGACTGCCATTACTTTATCCAATATCAATAAACGCTTCGGGGAAAAAGTCCTGTTTCGGGATTACTCGCTGCATATTGAAGCCGGAGAGTTTGTCGCCATCAAGGGCGAAAGCGGAGCCGGAAAAACAACTCTCCTGAACATCATAGGACTGCTGGAAACGCCGGACAGCGGCAGCGTCACCCTCTGCGGCGCAAGAAACCCGTCCTTTTCCTCCCGCGCTGCGGTTCATCTGCGGCGGCACAAGCTGTCCTACCTGTTTCAGAATTACGGACTGGTGGACACCGACACCGTGGAAGCCAACATGAAGCTCGCCACCCGGTTCGGTAAAGCAAAGGGCAAGGCAGAGAAAGAACGCATCGCGGATGCGCTGGCACAGGTGGGGCTTTCTGGCTATGAGCGTCGTAAGGTCTACACCTTGAGCGGCGGTGAGCAGCAACGGGTGGCGCTGGCAAAAATCATTGCAAAATCCCCCGACATTATCCTTGCGGATGAGCCTACGGGCAGTCTGGACGAGCGCAACCGCAGCTATGTGATGGATATTCTCAAAGAGCTGAACCGACAGGGGAAAACCATTGTTGTTGTGACACATGATCCCTATGTGAGCGATTGCGCTACACGGCACATTGCGCTGTGAGAGGACTGCATGATTCTCATGCAGAAGCGAATCGCTGGATCGCTTCTGCGCCCTCGGTATTTAACAAAAACCTTACATCAACTGTAAGTGGCGTATTTGCCTATTCCGCTGTAAAATTTTAATGAGCAGACAAGCATCAAACGAAATAGCGAGGTGTTGAGTTGATATGAATTGCAAAGAAAAACTTTTAGAAGTTCGTGATTTACACAAGGTCTATACCAAAGAAGGTGTCCCTACAAAAGCCCTCAATGGAATTACCTTTAACGTTCTGAATGGTGAATACTTGGGCATTATGGGAGCAAGCGGCTCCGGGAAAACCACATTGCTGAATTGCATTGCTACGGTTATTAAACCAACCGCTGGCCAAATCCTGCTTTCCGGCGCAAATATAAGCTCTTTTGACGGGGGCAAGCTGGCTGAATACCGTGGTAATAAAATAGGCTATCTCTTTCAGGACTTTGCATTGCTTGACAATCTGACAGGCAGGGAAAATATCCTGCTGCCGCTCTCTATTCATAACATGGATATTTCAACGGCAGAAAAGAGATTGACTGACATTGCAGGATTTCTCGGAATTACGGATGTGCTTTCCAAATTTCCGACGCAAATGTCCGGTGGTCAAAAGCAGCGTGTCGCCGCTGCCCGCAGTCTGATTTCTAACCCCGATATTATTTTGGCCGACGAGCCGACCGGGGCATTAGACACGAAGGCTGCGCGGCTTCTCATGGAAAAGCTGTTGGAAATCAACCAAAAGCATGGTCGTACAATTTTGATGGTGACGCATGATCCGAATGCGGCAAGTTTCTGTTCCAGAATTTTGTTCATTCAGGACGGTGTAATTTTCCATGAACTGCGTCGGAAAATCCCTGCTGAAACGCGGGAAGAATTTTATGCGCGCATTTTACAGGTTATGGCGCAACTGGGGGGAGGAAGTGCAAATGTTCTTTAGCATCGCTTGGCGAAATGCGAAACGAAGCCGCAGCGAAAATCTAATATACTTTCTCACTATGGTAACAGCCATAGCCACGTTTTATATTGTGCTTTCTCTTGGAGAGCAGGACGTGATGCGTTTTTTGAGTGAACTTGAAAGCGACGCTGTGGATCGCCTTTTGACAAAACTGTTGCCGACAGTGTACCTCTGTGCGCTGCTGTTCGTTTTTTCTCTGGTGATCTTTGCAAATAAGTACCAGCTTGAATGTCGAAGCCGGGAATTAGGTCTTTATCTTCTGTTTGGAATGACAAAGCCTCGCTTGTTTATTCAAATCATGGCAGAGGGGCTTATCAGCTCTCTTTTGGCTCTTTTAGGCGGTCTTATCTGTGGCGGCTTTTTGTCAGAGATAAGCAGTCTTGCTACGGCACGACTTGTGGGCTACGGTATTATTGCACATCAATCGAGTTTTTCCATTCGTGCAGTTATTTTGACGACGCTCGGATTTTTGATTATTCAGTCTGTCGCGCTGTTCGTCCTATGCGGAAAACTTTTTAACAAAGAAATTCAGCATATGCTGTTGATTATCGCTTGTGCTGTGCTTGCCCTGCAATTTTTGACACAAATGAGAGCAACAAGGGCAAGATATGCAACGCTCTCAATTCTTGGCGCACGACGCGAACAAATGAAACGCTCTATCAACCAACAGGTGCTATGGTATTTCCTTCTCCCCATGCTGCTGGCGTGTTTGAGTGGGACGGTTGGAGTTTATGCAATGCAACATTATCTGCATAATGCCGGAGTGCAAAAGTTGCAACAGTCCTTACCATTGCTGCTTGTTATGGGTAGTATCGTTGTGCTTGTGTTTGTGATCTACGGGGTTGCCACGGCTCGGACGGCAAACCGTGAGATTAGTAAATTGAATTGGAAACCAAACTCTTGACAGACTTTCGATAGAAAGAGGAGGTGATCATGTTGGCGCGGATTGTCGTAATTGAAGATGATGTATATATGCGGGAAGAACTGATTGATATGCTAAAAAAAGCAGGGTATGATGCCGTTCCTTTACCTGCTTTTGAAAACGCTGTATCACAGTTAGCAGAGCTGTCCCCGGATTTAATTCTGCTCGACATCAATCTCCCCTTTCGTTCCGGCTTTGAGATATGTAAAGAGATAAAGGCAAAGCACCTTGGGGCAGTTTTGATTTTAACGGCAAGAGATAAATTACAGGACGAACTTCATGCCTTGGGATTGGGGGCAGACGACTACTTAACAAAGCCATGTAATATGGAACGTCTACTTGCCCGTACAAAAAATCTTCTGCGCCGCCGAGAGGAGCAGGTGCAGCAAGGATTACTCGACGGGGGCGGCTTCCTGCTTGATCCAAATACTTTTACGATATATGCAGGAAAAACCTCTTATGTTCTGCCGCAGAATGAGGGAAAAATCCTTCTTGCTCTTTTGAAAAACAGCCCGAACCTTGTTTCAAAGAACGAGCTGTTCCATACGCTTTGGGGGACGGCAGAGTTTATAGATGAAAATGCCCTGCAAGTCAACTTTACCCGTCTGCGGAAAACGCTGCGTGAAATTGGGCTTGAGGAACGCATTGAAACGGTACGCGGGCAAGGCTACCGTCTGAAAGAACAGGTGGGCTTATGAGAAAATTGCGTACTCTCTTGACTTATATATCGTCTAATCGAATTTGGTTGGTTACCCTTGCGTGCTTGGAGTTGTTCTTTGTGTTTCTTGCATGGTTTGCTTACCCGGAGAATTTTTTGAGCCTTGTGGGACTGATGATATTTGTATCTCTTGCCGCCTTGATCCTCCCGCTGGTAATCTCAATCTACAAACGCAAGAAAATAGACATCGCCTTTCGATGTTTCCTGTTAGAGCCGGATGACAGAAACGAATACCTGTTATGTGAAAGTTTCCCCGCGTCAATGCGTCCATATCTCCGAGAACTGGGGCAACATTTAAGAACGCAGCAGGAATACGGAAAAGAGCAAAAGCTGAAAATTGCGGATTACGAAAACTACATCGAGAAATGGGCACATGAAATAAAGAAACCGTTATCCCTTATGACGCTGCTTTTGGATAACCGTAAAGGTGAGATGTCGCCTTTGGTGCATACCCGTATGTTATATGTGCGCGACTATGCGCGGCAGAGTGTAGAACAGATTTTATACTTTTCCCGCCTTGGAGCAGTTCATAAAGATTACTGTTTTGAGCAGCTTTCTGTTTTGGAAACTTGCCGGGAGGCGGTTGAGGATAATTTTTCCTTACTTGAAGAAGCCGGATTTTCTGTCGTGTATACCGGGGACGACCGCAATGCTGTATCTGATAAAAAAGGATTTATGTTCATTTTAGGTCAGATTATCAGCAACAGCGTAAAATATGCCGGAAAGAACCCCGCGCCCACGATACAATTCTCGGTGGCGGATCATGCAGATAGTGGAGAAATCATTTTATCTATCAGCGATAACGGAACTGGCATACCCGTGTCCGATCTCCCGTTTGTCTTTGATAAGGGCTTTACCGGGGACACAGGCAGCTATTTAAGCCGTTCTACGGGAATGGGGCTGTACCTTGTTCGTCAAATGGCGAATGACTTGACCCTAAAAGTAAGTATTTTTTCAAACGCCAACGGCGGAACAACCGTAACACTGATGTTTCCTAAAGTGGAGCAACCCTTGAGGAGGTGAGCATATGCAGCCGCAGAAAAAGAAATCTCATACTGTGGTATTGCTGATTGGCTGGCTAATTATTTTAGGCTCATACCTGTTAATACGATTAGCGTTTATTCTTTTTGGACTTCATTTGAGATCCGAAGCGTTGGGAGTTTGCCTTGCCGTAATACCGTACCTTTTAGCCGCGCTGTATTTTGGAAAATACGGCAAATTACAAAAGGCTTGGTTTTACTCGTTGGGCATTCTATTCCCGTCCATTGTTGAGAAAATAGCATTGTATTCTATCGGTGCGTTTCTTTACGGGATAATTCCTGCAAATATCGCAGGAGTTATGGAAGCTGTCGCAACCGGGGATGTATTTGTAAATCTCTTTACACAGCCGTCCGCACGTTATGTAATCAATATTTTGTTTTTCAATTGGACGTACATAGTATGTGGCATTGCGGTTTCTGTTCTTTGCGTTCTTATTCTCACGAAGGTGCAAAAGAACACAGAAAATAGCAAATAGAATTGTGGAGGTGGGATATGTTTGATGGTCTATATGCAGTAGTGATGTCCGGGTCGCTCATAGGGATATTTCTTCAAGTTGTCCCCATTACCTTTTTGGTAGGACTTGTTTACGCAATCTATCGACTTGTGAAAATCAGAAAGCGCGAACTGTCTGTTTCGTGGGGAGCAGAGATTATGCGTTGGCTTTTTGTTTGCTACTTAACAGGACTGATCAATCTTGTTCTTGTTCCGAGAAATTTTTGGACGTATATTTGGTTTTATCTGTATAACGGTTATAGCGGTGGTGAACTCGACCCCCTATTTTCCGGCAATTTCAACCTTGTTCCCACATTTTTGAAAGCTCAAACAGGCGAATTTACGATTGGGCGTTGGGTAAGAACAATGCTTGAGGGAAATCTTATCATCTTCTTGCCAATGGGGTTCTTCTTGCCTTTTGTTTCAAAGACCATAAACACACGGAACATTTTTGCTTTTGCTGTCATAACACCGATTGCGATTGAATTACTACAACCTGTCATTGGGCGCAGTTTTGATGTTGATGATGTAATGATGAACTTTGCAGGAATCATCATTGGCTATTTTATAACTCTTGGAATTAAGGCAACAGCAGCAAAGCGTTAAAACGTTAATTCCATACGCTGCTTCAAACATCTGCCGCACGACGGCAAAAGAAAAAAACCGTCGTGCAGCAGACATCTTTTCACGCCCCAATGATAACGCGGCGGTTTTGAGAAATCAAAGCCGCCGCGTTTTGTCATGCGACGACATTAAAGACATGGCGGCATAAAGGAGGCTGCCGCCATGTTGCATTATCATTATAGCCCCTAACAAGCGGGGATATTTCTCAAAAAAAGTGCCTTTCCGTTATGGGGTGTTTCTGACTGTGTAGATGAACACACATATCACCATATAGCGGTATATGCTTCCTTTATAGTGCCCGGTTGCATTTTGCAATCGGGCGCATTTTGCTTCTCCAAAAGTTTTTTTGAAAAAGTTTTCTTTTTCGGTTGGCATATTCACGGCTTCGCCGTGGAGGGTTGCCGAAAGGGGATAAATACTAACCCGCCCCCGGGACGAAAGGGGGTGAGAACATGGATTACCCTAATCGGCTGGAATGGCAAACGAGATGTGAGTTTAATGCGTACTGCAAACGCGCTTTACGAAATGAACTGATTGACGCTTGCCGAGAGCGAAAGCGTAGGCAACTCCGCGAAGTGATCTTTTCAGACCTGACCCCGCAGGAAGAAAGGCAGCTTTACACCGTTGACAAGTATTTTCAAGACGGCAACGAAGAAGCCTTTTGCGCAGGAGGCTTGAAGATTACCGCAAAACTGCTTGCCGAAGCTCTGCACACCCTGCCGGACGAAAAAAGACAAGCCGTATTGCTGTACTACTTTTTCAACATGACCGACGTTGAAATTGCGGAAGCGATGAAGATCCCCCGCAGCACAGTACAGTATCGGCGCACAAGCTCTTTTGAACTGCTGAAACGATATTTGGAGGAACGAGCCGATGAATGGAACGATTAGCAACAATTCCGATGAGCGCGGCTTATTACCTTACCCGGTCATTTTAGCCGCGACGAAGGGCGACCCCGACGCTATGAAACTTGTCTTGCAGCATTACCGAGGCTACATAGCCCACCTGTCTATGCAGAAAATCCGCGACGAAAGCGGCAATACCTATTGGGGCATAGATGAGGACTTGCGGGAGCGGCTGCAAGCAAAGCTCATGCGGGCTGTCCTTAACTTCAAGGCAGATTAACGCAAAATACAAAGCGTCCCCCTTTCCGCTTTGCGTGTTCAATCTGACCTTAACCCTGCTCCTTGACAAAGAAAGCGACGCAAGATAACGGCGGCGCAGTATAGGGCAAATCGGATACGTTCCTTTTGCGCCGAGCCATGCGGCGGGTGCGCCACGACCCCTATTTAGGGCGAGCGACTAACACCGACGCCGCAAAGCGAGCTGGCAGCTTGCGGGCAACGACGCGCAGAATACATAATGATACTCCCTTACAGCCACAGTCCGAGCGTTCAAAGCGTCGCAGGCAATGGGTAGGGCTGCATGAGAACCATGCAGGGGTGAAACTCCCGTGAGGTTGTGCTAACAACCGTCCGATTAAAGCCCCATTTATGAATCAAGACCTTTTAGTCATTACCACGAAAGGGGGTTATCTCATTGGCAAAAAAGGAAACATCAAATCCCACTGTGCCTGTGCTTCCCATGCTCAAAACGGTTGAGCAGATGAGCCGGATCAGCGGCATAGGGGAAAACAAGCTACGCGAGCTGATGGACAGCGGCGAGCTTGAATATATACAAAACGGAAACCGCCGTTTGCTTGCCGACGCTGCTATTTGGGACTGGTACGAGAGGGCAAAGCGAAAGGTAGCTCCCCAAAACCAGGAGGGAGGTAAGTAGCTATGGCGGTATCATCAAGAAAGGTTCAGAATAAGCGCGACAGCAACGGTGTTTTGACTGGAAAGGCAGGTACCGTCTATGACGTAAACATTAAATACACCGGGCAGGACGGGAAAAAGAAATCCTACGCAAAAAAAGGCTTTGCAACCAAAAAAGAAGCGACGCAGCATGAAGCTGAAATGAAAGCAAAGCTCGCCAATCCCATTTACAGCCCGGTCGTTGCTTCACAAGGCAAGCAGACCGTCAAAGAGTATTTGGAGGAATGGGTAGAAAACCACGGCAAGGCTAACTTGCGTCCAAGCACCTTTGCGGGCTATAAGAGCCATATTCGCAATCATATCGTGCCATATATCGGTCATGTGCAGCTTAACCAACTGACCCCGGCGATGCTTGATAATATGTTTCAGCAGCTATTTGACAAGGGCTTATCCAATAGCACCGTTCGATACGCGCAGCGCATATTGAGCGTATCAATGGAACACGCCCGGAAGTACCGATACATTGAACATAACCCCGCCCGCGACATTATAACAAAGTTCGGCAAGCAAGCGAAAACGCCTGATCCGTACACCATTGAGCAAATGCAGACCTTTATGAGCAATGTGATAGGTACGGAATGGGAAATGCCTGTTGTGCTTGCCGGAATGTATGGGCTTCGTATGAGTGAGATTATCGGATTGCGGACAACAAACATCGACCTTGAAAAAATGCAGTTCGGCGTTGTAGAGCAAATGCCCTTCAAGGTGCCGCCGGGGACAAAGACCATTACGGAAATGGCACCGACAAAATCCAATGATCGTATTTTGCCGATTACCGAAGAAGCATTGCCGTATTTCCTGCGGCAATTTGATCTGATTGCGCGGCAAAAGGCTTTGACCGAGGCGGGCGGTGGGGTGTACTATGATAATAAGCTCTTTATTGCAAAGCCTGACGGTTCGCCGCAGCGCAGAGATAGAATGTCGGCAAACTTCGGACAGCTTATCCGACACCTTGAAATGCCGCATATCCGCTTTCACGATTTACGCCATACGGCAGCTACCAATATGCACCAACTGACAGGCGACTTCTACACCGTTGGCGAGATTTTGGGGCATACATTAAAGGGCATTGGTATATCCCTTGGTATTTCCACAAACCTTGAAGCGGTAACGGCACAGTATGTTGATGTGCGGCTTGAAAGAAAACAAAGCGTACTGCAAACCTATCATAAAGCACTGCAACCGAAAACAACCGTTACAGGAAAAGAAGCAGGGCAAGAAACATCGAAGAAAGCGAAAAAGAAAAGCAACGAAATGGAGCTATAACAGCAATATCTTTTTATAGCTCCGCGCTGCTTTTCATAGCTTTTTAGCAGTTCCGGGCACCATTGGGGCACCACAGTATACATCTTCCTTGTATAGTGTGTATGATATAGAATGAGCTGGGCACCACAAAGCGGGGCACCAAGGGCACCATTTGAATTATTTTCCCCAAAATAGATGCTGCCCGAACAAAAGAAAAAGCCTCGAAAACATAGAGTTTTCAAGGCTTTGATGGCGGAAGCGGTGGGATTCGAACCCACGTGCCCTTGCGGACAACTGCATTTCGAGTGCAGCTCGTTACAACCACTTCGATACGCTTCCGTGTATAAATATTCACTTTTGGGGACTAATCACATGATTTCGAGTCAGCTCCGTTATGATCACTTCGATACCGCTGCTTGTCACGGGGTGTATCATACCATACTTTCCGCTGGGGTGCAACTTCTTTTTCTGCGGGGTATATTTTGACGCGGCGGCGCATGTACTGATGGGAGAGGGGGGACGGCTATGGAGAAGCGGGTGCTGATCTGGGATGATGGCCTAAATTATGTAAACTACATGGAAGCGCTGCGAGCAGTGGACCTGACGCCGGTGGTAGGGCGCGAGGCGGCCGGCCCGTGTGCTGCGCTGCTGCTTCCCGGCGGTGGGGATATCGCGGATCGGCTGCCGGAGGATGAGATCCGGACGATCAGAGCCTATGCGGCAGCGGAGAAGCCGATTTTGGGTATCTGCCGGGGAATGCAGGCGCTGAACGTGTTTTTCGGCGGGACACTGTATGCACGTGTGCCGGGACACCAGGTCAAGGCGGGCGATATTCTGCATGATACACGGGCGGTGGGTGAACTGGCGGAGCTGGTGGGTACCACGCCGCGGGTCAACAGCAACCACCACCAGGCTATCTGCCGCCTGGGGCGGGGGCTGGGTGTGCGGCAGTGGGCGGCGGATGGCGTGATCGAAGGGATATGTCACAGCCGCCTGCCGGTGCTGGGGGTACAGTGGCACCCGGAGCGCCAGGCATTTGCGCTGCGGCGGGGGGAGGCTGCGGACGGTGCGGCGGTGTTCTGGTGGCTGCGGCGGCAGGCAGAAAAGAACAGCGGCGGTTGACAAGGGCGGTCAAGTATGCCTATAATGGAGAAAATCGACAAGTGAGGTATACCGCCATGGAAAAGCTCCGCGCATTCCTCCAGCGCAAGGACATCGTATTTTCCGCCAAGCGCTACTTCATCGACGCCATGGGTGCGATGGCCCAGGGCCTGTTCTGCACCCTGCTGGTGGGGACGATCCTCAACACCCTGGGTCAGCAGTTCCACATCGGCTTTCTCAACGCCGTCATCGTCACGCTGGGCAAGGGCGACGGTGCGGTAAGCTACACCATCGGCGGGCTGTGCTCGGCGATGGTAGGCCCCGGTATGGCCGTGGCCATCGCCCGGGCGCTGAACGCGCCGCCGCTGGTGCTGTTCTCACTGATCCCCGTGGGTTTTGCCACCAACTACATGGGCGACGCGGGCGGCCCTCTGGCGGTGCTGTTCGTGGCCATTGTTGCCGCGGAGCTGGGCAAGGCCGTCAGCAAGGAGACGAAGATCGACATTCTGGTGACGCCCATCGTCACCGTGCTGGTGGGCGTGGGCTTCGCCGCGCTGATCGCCGCGCCGGTGGGCAACGCCGCCGCCGCCGTGGGCGCGGCCATCCGGTGGGCCACGGAGCTGCAGCCCTTCTTCATGGGTATTCTGGTGTCCGTCATCATCGGCATCGCCCTGACGCTGCCCATCTCCTCCGCCGCCATCTGCTTTGCGCTGGGCCTGACGGGGCTGGCCGGCGGTGCCGCCGTGGCGGGCTGCTGCGCCCAGATGGTGGGCTTCGCCGTCATGAGCTTTCCGGAGAACCGCTGGGGCGGTCTGGCCGCTCAGGGACTGGGCACCAGCATGCTCCAGATGGGCAACATCGTCCGCAATCCGCGGATATGGATCCCGCCCACGCTGGCCTCCGCCATCACCGGCCCGCTGGCCACCTGCCTGTTCCGGCTGGAGATGAACGGCCCTGCCATATCCAGCGGCATGGGCACCTGCGGCCTGGTGGGCCAGATCGGCGTCTACACCGGCTGGGTCAGCGACGTGGCCGCCGGCACCAAGGCCGCCATTACCGGCATGGACTGGCTGGGGCTGGTGCTGATCTCCTTCGTGCTGCCCGCCGTGCTGACGTGGCTCATCGCCATCCCCCTACGGAAGTGGGGGTGGATCAAGGACGGCGATCTGAAGCTGGATCTGTAAAACACAAAAAAGGCGGCGTCAGCCGCCTTTTTTGCTGAGTCGAAGCAGGCCGGAGTTGTCTAACTTTTGGGAGCTGGCTCACAGTTGCTTCTATCTCGTTTTTGTGCTTTCCGTTTCGCTCGTTCCTTCGCTTGACGTTTCCTCTGCACAGCCGGTGACAGGAAAATGTCGTATGCGCTAAGTGCAAAGATGCCGGTAAATGCTGCGCCGATCGAAACGAGAATTACCCGGCTGGTTTTCCGTTCTCTGTTGGAATCACGCAGTGAAAAACACAGCGTACCATCAGCTTCCAGCTCTGCGATTTCAGGAGTCGCATCCCAAGGCCGCCAATTATAGCCGGTATAGACACGGATACGAATCGAATGAGGAGTGCTGTTGAAATCGGAAGGAATCTTCTTGTAGCACGAAAAGCCAAAGGTGTATTCCGTTCCGTCCGTGCATATCAACAACGGAATAGGATATAATCTGCACTCTTGACTGGACATCAGTGCCTCTTCGGAGTCGGCGTAAATTTCCATGGTTTTTTCTTCCGTATATATCGGCTGGGTCAGACCCATAAAGAGAAATATACCGCCCAATACCAGGCACAGCAGGTAATTGCAGAATTCCCGTACCCGTCGTTTCCACGCCGATTTTTTTCCTGAGGACATGTGTCATCACCCCTGCCCGAATCCTTTTGCCTCAGTATACCATGGCCGTACTGCGGCTGTAAAGAAAAGACTCGTGTTTGAGATGCGGTACAAAAGCGGCTCGTTCGTCCGGTTTGGCTTGGTTTACAAGACTTGCACAATATGGTATAATCATCTATCAGCAACGAGGAAAGGAACGACCACAATGGAATTATCGGCAAAGCTGGTGCGTTCACAATTGAATTTTTTTAAGCCCTTTGTGGCGGGTTGCTCACTGGAGACCACCCGCAAGGGACAGGATAAGCTGGGCGAGCTGATGAGCGCCCTGCACAAGCGGGAGGTGATCTTCCGCGACCACGACTTCGAGCAGTTCAAGGGCGCGTGGGTCATGCCTAAGGACGAGCGCCGCAGCGGCGTGGTGCTGTATCTCCACGGCGGCGGCTATACCTGCGGCAGTCTGGACTATGCCAAGGGCTTTGCGGCTACGCTGGCCAGCGAGTGCGGTGTGCGCGTGTTCTGCGGGGCGTACCGCCTGGCACCGGAGAACCCCTATCCCGCCGCGCTGGAGGATGCACTGACTGCCTACGACTATTTGCTGAAAAAGGGCTACGCGCCGCAGCAGATCCTGCTGTGCGGCGAGAGCGCCGGCGGCGGGCTGATCTGCGCTCTGTGCCTGAAGCTGAAGCAGCTGGGCCGGGAGCTGCCCTGCGGGCTCATTGCCATCTCGCCCTGGGTGGACCTCACCGGTTCCGGGAAGTCCTACGAATTCAACCGGGACAACGATCCGTCCCTGACGGAGGAACTGCTGCAATTCTACGCCAGGTGCTATACGCAGGACCCCACGGACCCGCTGTGTTCGCCCCTGCTGGGCGACCTGACGGGCTTCCCGCCGACGCTGATCTTCGCCGGCGGCGATGAGATATTGCTGGATGACGCCCGGGGATTGCATGAACGGCTGAAAAAGGCCGGGAGCAAAAGCAGGCTGATCATCGCGCCGGGGCGCTGGCACGCCTATGTGCTCTACTGCCTGCAGGAGAACATGGAGCAGGATATCTATGAGATCAACCGCTTTATGACGCAGAACCTGTCCCCGGCCCGGAGCCTGCGGTGGATGCGTCTGGACAACGCGGCCAAGATATATCCCGCTGCCAAGCGGCGCAACTGGAACAATTTTTTCCGCATCTCCGCCACGCTGGCGGAGCCGGTAGACCGCGCGGTGCTGGCAGCGGCGCTGGATGTGACGGTGCGGCGTTTCCCGTCCATTGCCGTACGGCTGCGGCGGGGTGTGTTCTGGTACTATCTGGAGGAGATACCCCACACGCCGCCCATACAGGACGAAAAGAGCTGCCCGCTGGCCCATGCGCCGTTCCGCCAGGTGCGGCAGTGCGCCTTCCGGGTGCTGGTGTATAAGGACCGCTTTGCGGTGGAGTTTTTCCATGCGTTGACCGACGGCACCGGCGCGCTGGTGTTTGTCAAATCGCTGCTGGCGGAGTATCTCAGTGAGAAGTACGGTATCTCCGTCCCTGCGGAAAAGGGCGTACTGGGACGGTTAGAGGAGCCGTCGCCGGAGGAGCTGGAGGACAGCTTTGCCCGGTATGCTGGGGATGTGACCGCCAGCCGCGCCGAGGCCACGGCCTGGCACCTGACCGGCACACCGGAGACGGATGGCTATAAGGACCTGGTGACGCTGATGGTGCCGGCGGATAAGCTGCGTTCCTGCGCCAAAGACCACGGCGTGTCCGTGACGGAACTGCTGTGCGCCGCCATGATGCAGGCTATTCTGGAGCTGCAGGCGGAGAAGGTGCCCAACCCACGCCACCGCAAACCGGTGAAGGTGCTGCTGCCGGTAAATCTGCGAAAGCTGTTTCCCAGCAAAACGCTGCGGAACTTTGCGTCCTATATCACCCCGGAGATCGATCCGCGGTTGGGGGCGTGCAGCTTTCAGGAGCTGTGTGCCTTGGTGCACCACAAGATGGGACTGGAGAACAACCGCTGGACTATGCGGGCCAAGTTTGCCGCCAATGTGGCCAGCGAACGTTCGCCCGTGCTGCGGGTCATGCCGCTGTTCATCAAGAATATCGCCATGAAGGCCGTGTTTGACACGGTGGGCGAGTGTAAGTCCTGCTTGTGCCTGTCCAACCTGGGCCGCGTGGAGCTGCCGGACGTGATGGTGCCCTATGTGCGCCGTATGGATTTTATCATCGGTGTGCAGGCCAAGGCACCCCACAACTGCGGCGTGGTCACCTGGGGGGATACAGCCTATATCAACTGTATCCGCAGTATCCGGGAGCCGGAGCTGGAGTATCACTTCTACCGCGTGCTGCATCGGCTGGGACTGCCCGTTAAGGTCGAGAGCAATATGCGCTGACACAACGGGAGAAAGGAGCCTTTCTTATGTATTGCATCAAATGTGGCGTGGAGCTGGCGGACAGCGAGCGCGTTTGTCCCCTGTGCGGCACCCGGGTATTTCATCCCGATCTGCCCTGCGGACAGGGTGAGCCGCCCTACCCGCCGGCTGACCACCCCCGCCACGAGGAGGTCAGCCGCATCGGCGTGCTGTTCGTCATCTCTGTGTGTATGATGCTGCCGGCGGTCATCACCGTGCTGTGCGACTGGCGCATCAACGGGACCATCGTCTGGTCCGGCTTTGCCGTGGGCGGGTTGCTGCTGCTGTATATCCTGGCGGTGCTGCCTCTGTGGTTTAAGCGGCCCAACCCGGTGATCTTCGTGCCCATTGACTTCGCGGCCATCGGCGTGTTCCTGCTGTATGTGAACTACGCCACCGGAGGCCACTGGTTTTTGACCTTTGCGCTGCCGGTCACAGGCGCGGCAGGGCTGCTGGTGTGCGCCATGGTGACGCTGCTGCGGTATCTGCCCGGCGCGGCGCTGTACATCTGCGGCGGGGCGCTGATCCTGTCCGGCGGCATGGCGGTGTTGGTGGAGTTTCTGCTGAACCTGACTTTCGGCCTGCACGAGACGTTCCTCTGGTCCTTCTACCCGCTGGCGGCGGGGGTGGTGCTGGGGGCCATGCTGCTGGTCATCGCCATGTGCAAGCCCCTGCGGCGCAGCCTGCACCGCAAGTTCTTTATCTGAGAGGTACCCATGCAGATGATTTTTATCGACATCGACAACACCCTGCTGGATTTTGACGCCTACATCCGGCAGACCATGCGGGAGGGCTTCGCGCACTTTGGACTGAAGCCCTACGAGCCGTACATGGAGGCCGTGTTCCACCGGGAGAACGGAAAACTCTGGCGGCAGATCGAGCAGGGCACGCTGACGTTCCGTGAGCTGGAAGAGATCCGCTGGAACAACGTGTTCCGAGCACTGAATATCGATTTTGACGGACAGGTATTCGAAAAGTATTTCCGCGCGGCCCTGTACGACAGCGCTATCCCCGTGGACGGGGCCATGGGACTGCTGGAGGCGCTCCACGGCAAGTATCCGCTGGCGGTGGCCAGCAACGGACCATACGACCAGCAGCTCCACCGGCTGGAACTGGCGGGTATGAAGCGGTATTTCGATTGGTTCTTCGTGTCGGAGAGACTGGGTGCGTCCAAGCCGGCCCGGGCCTTTTTTGACGGGGCGTTTGCGGCACTGAACGATGGGCGCGAAACAGCCGTCATGCCGGCGGACTGTGTGATCATTGGGGACTCCTTGACCTCCGACATGGCCGGCGGCCGGCAGTATGGCATGAAGACCTGTTACTACCGCCGCCCCGGCGCGGCAGAGGGTACGGATGTGACCTGGCAGGTGACGGACCTGCGGCAGATACCGGCGTTGCTGGAGGGTACGGCATGATGACCATCAACGAATACCAGCAGCGGGCCATGGCTTCGCTAAATCCCGAATTGAAGGGCCGGGATGTGCTTATCAACAGCGTCATGGGCCTGTGTGGCGAGTCCGGCGAGGCCATCGACATCGTGAAGAAGTGGCTGGCTCAGGGCCATCCGCTGGACCGGGAGCATCTGGCCAAGGAGCTGGGTGACGTGGCCTGGTATCTGGCCGAGGCGGCCACGGCGCTGGACCTTGATCTGGAGGACATCCTCCGGGCCAACCTGGAGAAGCTGGAGCGCCGGTATCCGGACGGCTTTTCCACGGAAAAGTCCGTGGGCCGGGATAAGAACGATCTGTAAGAAAAGCGGAAGCGGCGGCTTCCGCTTTTCTTCTTCATGGGGACTTGACACCGGGATTTTTTGTGATACACTGAGGCGGTGCGCATTTTTTGCTTAGGAGGGATAGCCGTGCTGCAATCATTCCTCACCGTGGGGCAGCAGATACTCACACTGTACCTGCTGCTGGTGGTGGGCTTTGTGCTGGGAAAGGTCAAGCTGTTGGATGACCGCGCCTCGGTGGCCCTGAGCAGCCTGGTCATGTACGTGGTGTCCCCCTGTATGATGGTGGTGGCGTTTCAACGGCCGCTGGAGCATACGGCACTGCACAACTTCGGCGTAGTGACGGGTGTCTCGGCCGTACTCCATGTGGTGTTTATTGCGGCGGCCATGCTGCTGATCCGCGATAGAGACCGTGAACGGCAGAACTGCCTGCGCTTCGCCGCAGTGTTCTCCAACTGCGGCTTTATGGGCTATCCCCTGATGGCCGCGCTGCTGGGCAGCATCGGCGTGTTCTATGGTTCGGCCTACGTCATCGTATTTACTATACTCAGCTGGACATGGGGCGTCTATGTCATCACAGGCGACCGCAGCCAGCTGCGGCTGAAGCCCCTGCTGCTGAACCCCGGCGTTATCAGCGTGGTGCTGGCTATGGCGCTGTATCTCGGGCAGGTGACGGTGCCGGAACCCCTGATGGTCCCCATCAACTATCTGGCGGACCTGAATACGCCGCTGCCCATGCTGGTGGTGGGCTATCAGCTGAGCCACGCCAATTTCAAGGCGGCGCTGCAGGGTATCAGCTCCTGGGTGACGCTGGTGCTGCGGCTGCTGGTGCTGCCTCTTGCCTCACTGGGCATCTGCCTGGCGCTGAACGTGTCCCATGACCTGACGCTGGTGCTGCTGATCGCGGCCAGCGCGCCGCCGGCGGCGCTGCTGAGTATGTTCGCCGCCCGCTTCGGCAAGGACACCGCCCTGACCTCGTCCCTGGTGTCAGTTCAGACAGCGATCTCCGCGTTGACCATGCCGGTATTGGTCGGCCTGGCAGAGGTGCTTGGATAAAGAAATATCCCCCGGCTCCGCCGGGGGATGTTTCTTTATCCGCGGTGCAGTATGGCGTCCAGATCCTGTTGGGGATGGGTGATGGGCTGCAGCTGATAGGTATCCACCAGCGTCTTGACCACCGTCTCTGACAGGAAGGCCGGCAGGGTGGGCCCCAGGTAAATGCGCTTGATGCCCAGAGCCAGCAGGGTCAGCAGGATACATACCGCCTTCTGCTCGTACCAGGACAGCACCAGCGTCAGCGGCAGGTCATTAACGCCGCAGCCAAAGGCATCGGCCAGGGCCAGCGCGATCTGCACAGCGCTGTAGGCGTCGTTGCACTGGCCTGCGTCCAGTATGCGGGGGATGCCGTTGATATCGCCCAGATCCAAATCATTGAAGCGGAACTTGCCGCAGGCCAGCGTCAGGATCAGCGAGTCCATAGGCGTGGACTTGACGAAGTCCGTGTAGTAGTTGCGTCCGGGGTGCGCGCCGTCGCAGCCGCCTACCAGAAAGATGTGCTTCACCGCGCCGCTTTTGATGGCGTCGATCACCGCCGGGGCGCTGTCGCCCAGCGCCTTGTGGGCAAAGCCGGTGGTCAGGATATGTCCGCCGTTGATGCCACTCATGCTCCGGTCGGTGCTGTATCCGCCCAGGGCCAGCGCCTGGTCGATGAGGGCGGAGAAATCCTTGCGGCCCTGCCGATCCTCCGGGATGTGCTTCAGTCCGGGATAGCCCACCACCGACGTGGTATAGATACGGTCGGCATAGCTGGGACGGGGTGGCATGATGCAGTTGGTGGTCATCAGAATGGGTGCGGGAAGGCTGTCGAACTCGCTTTGCTGGTTTTGCCAGGCGGTGCCGAAGTTTCCGGCCAGCTGCGGGTATTTTCGCAGCCCCGGATACCCGTGGGCGGGCAGCATCTCGCTGTGGGTGTACACGTTGACACCGGTGCCTGTCGTCTGCTCCAGCAGCTGGTGCAGGTCCTCCAGATCGTGGCCGGATACCACGATGAACGGCCCCCGACGGATGTCCGTGTGGACCTTTGCGGGCGCCGGGTCACCGAAGGCGGCGGTGTTGGCCTTGTCCAGCAGGGCCATGCATTGATAGTTTACCAGACCAAATTCCGTGATGAGGGCCAGCCACTCCTCAACGGTGTGCTCCTGCCGCAGGGCGCACAGCCCCTTGTAGAACCACTGGCTGACCGCCTCATCCTCCTGCCCAAGGCGGAAAGCGTGATGGGCATAGGCTGCCATACCCTTCATGCCGAACAGCAGTGTGGCGCGCAGAGACACGATGTCCGTATCGCCGCGCCATAGCCAACTCGGGTCCTGTATCGGCAGACGCTGGGGCGTCAGTTTTTCGGCGCGGCGGATATAGCCCTGTAAGGCTGTATCGTCAAAATTTACGTTGGTCAGCGTGGCGAACAGACCGTCCGCCAGCAGGTGTGTGACTTCCGGAGGATAGTCCTCCTTGGCGGCATATATCTCCGCCAGGTGGATGAGGGAGCACACCAGATAGTCCTGCAAATTGGCGGTTTTCGGCTGCTTGCCGCAGACGCCGGTGCGGACGCAGCCGCTGTTGCCCGCCGTCTGCTGACACTGAAAACAGAACATTTCAGACATAGAATATAAACCTCCCGACAGTATAGCAGCGATAGTCTGCCCTGCCGGGAGGAAATATATACAAAAAGGGAGACGCGCAGCGTCTCCCTTTTCTCAAAATTTTAGCAGAACGCCCACCAGGGCGGAGATTCCGATGAACACGATGGGGTGCCACTTCTTTACCACAGGTACCCAGTTGGTACACACCAGCAGCACCGCAGCCAGGGCGATAGCCGGCCAGTTCAGCGCGGCCAGACCGGTCATACCACTGTGCAGCAAGGCGATAGGTACTACGGAGATGCCCGCCGCAGCCACCAGCGCGGTGGAGGCGGGGCGCAGGCCGTAGAACGCGGCGCTGACCCACTTGCTGTCGCGAAAGGCCTTCAGGAACGCCGCCACGATGAGAATGACGATAACGGAGGGGGTTACCAGCCCGATGGTGGCCACCAGCGCGCCGCCGATGCCACCGGTGGTGAAGCCTACATAGGTGGCCATGTTCACGCCGATGGGGCCGGGAGTGGACTCCGACACCGCCAGCATATCCGCCAACTGGGCGTGGGTAAACCATCCAGTGCGTTCCGCCATATCCTGCAGGAAGGGCAGAGTGGCCAGCCCGCCGCCTACGGCGAACAGGCCGGTCTTGAAGAATTCCCAGAATAGTTGGAGGTACAGCATTATTTCGCCCTCCTTATCACGTTCTGAATGACGATGCCCAGCGCCGCGGCCGCAGCCACGAAGATGACGGGGGACAGGTCGGTGAGCAGCGCCGCCGCCAGCACAGCAAGGAAGATCAGCCCGGCGGCCCAGTCCTTCACAGAGCCCTTGAACAGCTTAACTACCGCGTTGAAGATCAGCACGCACACGCATACGCGGATACCCGCAAAGGCGTGCTGCACCCAAGCCAGATGGGAGAAGCTGTTGATGACGCCTGCCAGTGCGGTGATGATGATCAGCGATGGGAACACAATGCCCAGCGTGGCCACGATGCCGCCGATAATACCGGCCTGCTTCTGCCCTATGAAGGTGGCGGTGTTTACAGCGATGATGCCGGGGGTGCACTGGCCGATGGCAAAATAGTCCACCAGCTCCTCGTCTGTAGCCCAGCCCTTGTCCTCCACGACCTCGCGCTGGAGGATGGGCAGCATGGCCATACCGCCGCCGAAGGTCATGACGCCCACCTTGGCAAAGGTGAGGAACAACTGAGCGAGAAGTTTTGTGTTCATGCTCGTATCACCTCATTCTATATATCCGTACAGTCCCCGCACTGAGACCTCGCCGCTGCGGACTGTCTCCGTTTCGCCGTTTTCGTATCGCACCGTCAGGCCGAACTGTTCGTCTATGGCCAGCGCCGTGGCCTGCCGGACGGTATTGCCCCGCAGGACGCGCACGGGTCTGCCCAAATTCACGCACCGCCGCCGGTATTCCGCCAGCCATTCCACTGGGTCGGTCAGCACAGTCCGCATGGCTGTCAGCTGGGCCAATATGGCGTCCGCCAGCGCGTCCGGGGACACACTCAGCCCATGCAGCGCAAGGGAAGTGGCTGTATCCGCGATGTCCGGCGGAAAGGCTGTCTGGCCCACGTTGACGCCGATACCTACCACCAGCCACGCCGCGCCGCCGTCTGGCCGCAGGGAGGACTCCGTCAGAATGCCGCAGAGCTTTTTGCCGTGCAGCACCACATCATTGCACCACTTGATGCCGCAGTCCGTGTCGCAGAGGCTCTCAACAGCGCGGCACACAGCCACCGCGGCCAGCGGTGTCACGGTGAGCAGCTGCCCGGCCGGGCAGTCCTGCCACAGGGCGGAAAGATACAGGCCGCCCTCCGGTGATTGGAACGAACGGCCCAGCCGGCCCTTACCGGCGGTCTGCGCCCGGGCGATGACGGCGGTGCTGTCCAGCCCCTGCGCGGCAAGGGCCTTGCATACGTTGTTGGTGGAGTCCACGGTGTCATAGCGCAGAACATCCCAAGTCACGGCCATCATCTCCTTTCGGTCGAAAACACATTGTAGCACTGTATTCCGCGTTTGTAAATAGTTGACAGGTGTTAAGGAATTTAGTATCATCAGGACAGTTTTTGGAGGAGGGACGCCTATGAACACCCGTACCCGCAAGCTGGTCTATACCGCTCTGTTCGCCGCGCTGACGGCGGTGGGTGCATTTCTGCGTATTCCGATGGGGTACAGCTCCGTGACGCTGCAATATCTGTTTACGGCCATGGCGGGGCTGCTTCTGGGCCGGAGGTGGGGCGCTTTGAGCCAGGCGGTGTACGTCCTGCTGGGGCTGGTGGGCCTGCCCATCTTCACCATGGGCGGCGGCTTTGGCTATGTGTTCCAGCCCACGTTCGGGTTCCTGCTGGGGCTGATCCCGGCCGCATGGGTGGTGGGTGCCGTGGCAGGGGAGAGTCTGGACCCCAAACGCATGGCACTGGCGTCGCTGGCGGGACTGGCCGCGCTGTACGCCGTGGGAATGCCCTACATGGCCTTGATACTCAACGCCTACATGGGCAAGGGTATGACGTTTTCCGCGCTGCTGTGGGCGGGGATGCTGCCCTACCTGCCGGGAGATGCAGTGAAGATCATCGTGGCGGCGGGCGTGTGCCCCGTTTTGCGGCGGCGGTTAAGATTGGCGGATGGCAGCGATAAGCGGGGCGAATGACCTTGTGCAATACAGCCAAATCATCTTCTGAAATTTTGACAGGATATTGGCACAGAAGTGTATTGCATTTTGCGGCTGTGCCCCGTATAATAGGCAAGAAAAATGAGAGGAGGGACACGCCATGACCTGCAAGACGATCGTGAAAAAGCGGACCGACGCTCCCTCTGTTTTTGTTTCTGATATTGTTTCCATTTGACCGGTGATTTTTCACCGGTCATTTTTTTAGGCTGTTTGTAAGTAAGTAAACATATACGGATGAACGAGAAAGAGAGGACAAGTCACATGAACAAGAAATTAGGACACGACGCCATCTATGACGCCCGGGAGCTGGGCGTGCCCCGGATGCTGCTGCTGGGATTGCAGCACCTGTTCGCCATGTTCGGTGCCACGGTGCTGGTACCCATCCTGGTGACGGGCTACGGTCTGCCCCTGTCCATCCAGACAACCTTGCTGTTCGCCGGTATCGGCACGCTGCTGTTCCACGTCTGCACCAAGTTTAAGGTGCCCGCCTTCCTGGGCTCCTCCTTCGCCTTCCTGGGCGGCTTCCAGGCGGTAGCCAATCTGGATAGCGGCAAGTTCGCCGCCATGACCGGTGAGGAGAAGCTGCCCTACGCCCTGGGCGGCGTGGTGGTCGCGGGTCTGCTGTATCTGGTGCTGGCCTTGCTGTTCAAGCTGGTGGGTGCCAAGAAGGTCATGCGCTACTTCCCGCCCATTGTCACGGGTCCCATCATCATCCTCATCGGTCTGAACCTGTCCGGCACCGCCGTGACCAACGCCTCCACCTGTTGGTGGCTGGCTCTGGTGGCTATCGCCATCATCATCGTCGCCAACATCTGGGGCAAGGGCATGGTCAAGATCATCCCCATCCTGCTGGGCGTGGTGGGCGCGTACATCGTGGCACTCATCGCCACCGCCTGCGGCGCGAAGCTGCCGGACGCTGACGGCGTCATGCAGCCCCTGATCAACTTCGCCTCCGTCAAGAGCGCCGACTTTGTGGGTCTGCAGAAGTTCGTCCTGGCTAAGTTCGATGTGACCTCTATCCTGGTCATGGCGCCCATCGCCATCGCCGCCATGATGGAGCATATCGGCGACATCTCCGCCATCTCCTCCACCACCGGCAAGAACTTCATTGAGGATCCCGGCCTGCACCGCACCCTGCTGGGCGACGGCCTGGCTACCGCCTTCGCCGGTATGTTCGGCGGCCCTGCCAACACCACCTACGGCGAGAACACCGGTGTTCTGGCCCTGAGCCGCGTCTACGACCCCCGGGTCATCCGTCTGGCCGCCCTGTACGCCATCATCCTGAGCTTCTCCCCCAAGTTCGACGCACTGGTGAACTCCATCCCCACCGCCATCGTGGGCGGCGTCAGCTTCGTCCTCTACGGTATGATCTCCGCGGTGGGCGTCCGCAACGTGGTGGAGAACCGCGTTGATCTGACCAAGTCCCGCAACCTGATCATCGCCGCCGTCATCTTCGTCTGCGGTCTGGGCTTCGCCTCCACCGGCGGCATCACCTTCACCGTGGGCAGCGCCGACATCACCCTGACCGGCCTGGCCATCGCCGCCCTGGCGGGCGTGATCCTGAACGCCGTCCTGCCCGGCAACGACTACGAGTTCGGCAAGAGCGTCGAGGGCGACGCCAGCGCCGACCTGGGCAGCTATTGAGCCATATCTTGAATGGATACCGGGCCGCGCGGCCCATACCCCGGGGACGCACGGACAAAAGGCAGGCATCGTAAGATGCCTGCCTTTCTGTTGTCCGCTTTTGTGCAACACCGGAGAAAAACACCCCGCATAATAGGACGGCATACACTGTAACGGTGCCGCTGAATAATGTGTGGGGAGGACACAAAGGATGAAAAACGAAACTTCTGTTATGGCCATTCTGGCGGCGGCGCTGGGTGCGCTGTGCAGCTACGCCTCGGCGCTGGTGGTGCCGCTGGCGGTGCTGATCGCCGTAATGCTGGCGGACTATGCCAGCGGTATGGCAAAGGCCTGGAGCGCGGGCAAGCTCTGCTCCAAAACCGGCCTGCGCGGTATCCTGAAAAAGTTGGGCTATCTGGTGCTGGTGGGTGTAGCCGGTGTGGTGGACTGGCTGGTGCGTTACGGCCTGACCCAGGTGGGGGTGGAGGTCAGCTTTCAGTTCCTGATGGCGGCGATGGTCATCGTCTGGCTCATCATCAACGAATTGATCTCCATCCTGGAAAACGTGGCGGCGCTGGGCGGCCCGGTGCCGGGCTTTTTACGCAAGCTGTTGACGCGTCTGAAGGCCACCGTTGAAACAAAGGCAGGGGAGGAAGACAAAAATGCAGATCAATGAAGTTGCCTATAAGTGGGCGGGTCAGCTGGCCCGTCGGACGGCCACCCGCCGCATTATCCTGCACCACGCCGCGGCGGTGACATGTACGCCGCAGCAGGTCCACCAGTGGCACCTGGCCAACGGGTGGACGGGGATCGGTTATCACTTTTTCGTCCGCAAGGACGGCACGGTCTACCGCGGCCGTCCGGAGGACACCGTGGGCGCCCACGCCGGGAACAATAACTACGACAGCCTGGGCGTCTGCTTCGAGGGCAGCTTTGACCGCGAGACCATGCCTGACGCCCAGCTGCGCGCCGGACAGGAGCTGGTGGCATACCTGAAGCAGAAGTACGGCATTTCCACCGTCCAGCGCCACAGCGATGTGAACGCCACCGGCTGCCCCGGGGGCAATTTCCCCTTTGATGTCCTGGCGGGCGCGCAGGCCGCAAAGCCTGCGGTGCCGGCGCCGGTGATCTCCGGCACGACGCTGACACTGCCATTGCTGACTACCGCCAGCCGCGGCGATACCGTGCGCTGTGTACAGGCGGCGCTGACCGGACTGGGCTACGACGCCGGCGGGGCGGACGGTATCTATGGGACCAACACCGCCGCGGCGGTCAAGCGTTTCCAGGCATCCCGGGGCATTGCCGCTGACGGCTTGGTGGGCCGTGATACCTGGCACAAGCTGCTGGGTGCGTAGAAAAAATAGCGTGCGGAAAGAGGGCGGCGTTGGCCGCCCTCTTCTCTTGTATCCGAAAAGCCCCCATGCGGACGCATGGGGGCTTTCATTATGCCAGAATGTTCTTCAGGTCCGTCAGACCGGGAACGTTGGTCACCACCAGTACGTGGTCTCCCGGCTCAATGGTGGTCATGCCGCCGGGAATGATGGTCCGGCCCTCCCGTACGATGGCAGCCAGCAGGACGCCGTGGCGCAGGGGCAGCTTCATCAGCGGCGTGTGCAGTATGCCGTTGCCGTCGTTGCTGGCAGTGAATTCCAGAGCCTCCACCTTGCCGCCCAGCAGCTTGTACAGTGACTCCACCGCCATGCCTTGCGAGTTGGCCAGTGCGCGGACGTAGCGGGTGATCTGGTTGGCGATGATATCCTTGGGACTGATGATGCTGCCCAGTCCCGTCTCCTGTACCAGCTCCATGTAGTTGGGACGGGTCATTTTCGCCAGAACCTTCCGTACACCGGCACGGCGGGCGGCCAGGGCCATCAGTAGATTTTCCTCGTCACGGCCCGTCAGTGCCACGAAGCCGTCCGCACCGAACAGGTTTTCCGATTTGATGAGGTCGATGTCCGTGCCGTCGCCCTCGATGATCATGGCGCCCGGCAGGTCCTGAGACAGCCGCAGACACTTATCATGGTCCTGCTCCACCACATGGACCCGCGTGCCGGCCCGGGCCAGCTCCCAGCTCAGGTACATACTGATCCGACTGCCGCCCAGAATGGAAACGTCCTTTACCCGTTGGAGGCTGCGCCCCATGCTCTTGAGCATTTTGTGCAGCTCGGCCTTGCTGCCCACCATGTACAGCCGGTCCTCCAGCTGGGGCACGAAAGCGCCGTTGGGGATGATGAACTCATCGCCCCGCTGGGCGGCGCAGATCAGTACCTCTGCCACGCGCTCCCGGTGAAAGTCGCTGAGGCTGCGGCCGAGGATGGTATCCTCCGGGTGCAGCTGAAAGCCGATCATGTCGATGCGCCCGCCGGCAAAGGGCTCCACGGAGATGGCTGCCGGGAAGCTGAGGATCCGCGCGATCTCCTGCGCCGCGGCCAGGTCGGGATTGATGACCATATCCAGGCCGATCTCCCTCTTGAGCATATCCGCGTCCCGCCGGTATTCCGGGTTCCGCACCCGGGCAATGGTGTGCTGTGCGCCCACGCTTTTGGCGATCAGTGCGCACACCAGGTTCGTCTCGTCCACGCCGGTGACGGCGATGACCAGGTCGGCGTCCCGCGCTCCGGCCTCCATCAGAACGCTGATGGAGGCGCCGTTGCCGTGGATGCATAGTACATCCAGCGTGCTGTCCGCACGGTTCAGGTGGGCGGCTTCATCGTCCACCACCGTGATGTCGTGTCTTTCCTGGGTCAGCTGCTGGGCGATGGCATAGCCCACCTTGCCGCAGCCTACGATGATGATCTTCATGCGTCCTCCTCTCCGCCCGAGGGGGCGGCGGTCTGCCTCTTTTCCAGCAGGGCGGCGGCAAACTCCGCGCCCAGTATCAGTATCTGTCCCGACATATACAGCCACAGCAGCACCACGATCACCGTGGCGATGGAGCCGTACAGCACCGAGTAGCGGCCCAGGTGCTCTACATAGTACGAAAACGCCATGCTCAGCACCATCCACGCCGCCAGTGAACCGCCCACGCCGGGCAGCACCTCCCGCAGCGGCCGGCGCTGGCCCTGGGAGAGCATATACAGGATCACCAGCGTGATAGCCATGACCACCGCCAGCAGCACGAAGCGCAGGGAACTCCACGCGGTGATGAACGAGTCGGTGATGGTGATGAACCGTCCGACAAACTCCAGCACGGACCGTCCCACCACCACCAGCACCAGCGTCACGGCGATAACGACGATCAGCCATACAGTGAACAGCAGGATCCGCAGCTGGCTGCGCCACAAGCTCTCCGGCGCGCTGCGGCCAAAGGCCTTGCGGAGCGAGTGCATCAGGCACCCGGAGGCCCGCATGGGGAACCAGATGGAGAAGATGAGACTGAACCACAGCAGCTGACGGCTCTGGTTGGCGGAGACGTACTCCAGATATGAGCGCACCACATCCACCACATCTGCCGGCAGCAGCGGCTCCAGTACGGAGGTGATATACGCTACGTCCAGCTCCAGCAGACCCAGCAGGGTGCTGATGAAGATCAGCAGGGGGAAGATGGCGAACAGCAGATAATACGTCAGCGCCGCGCTGTCCCGGGCTACGTCGTGGGTATAGTACCGCAGCACCATGTCGGCGGCCAGCCGACCGGTGTGGGTGCGGGGGAATTTTTTGTTACCACTCATATCAACATACCTCGGATGTTTAGTATACCATGATTGTTGGTAAAATCAAAGCATAATTTATCGGCGCGGCTATTCCCTCCCGGCGGGCTCAATTTTTTACAAAAAACCGAAAAAATAAATTTTTTATTAAAAAAGTATTTCAGGTTGTCGAAACGTGAAAAGCGTGTTATAATACTATGAACGTAACTGGGAATAATAGGAAATCACTTTATCATTATTATACATGAGTGGAGGACGTATTATGGATAATCTGACTACCATCGTTCGTGACGAGATCTCGCGGCAGTACCGGAGCGTGCGGCAGTTTGCCTTTGCGGTGGGCGTGCCCCTGTCCACCATCAACAGCGCCCTCCACAACGGCGTCGGCGGTTCTTCGTTCGATACCGTCATGCAGATCTGCAAGACGCTGGGCATCAAGGCGATGGCCGATGATGCCGCCTTCTATCTGACCGATGATACCGAGCAGCTGCTGACCCAGTACGCCAAGCTGGATGACTACGGCCGCCACACTGTGGCCTCCGTCATGCAGGTGGAATACGAACGCTGCTCCAAGCTGAATAATCTGGACGACTGACACGTACGGCCCACCGCCGATAGGCGGTGGGCTTCTTTTTCATCCGCCGCCCGCTGCATAGCGGGCTTTTTTCGCTTTTTTATTGCAAACACCGCCATGCTGCGATACAATATATACGATAGATTTGTTGATGAATTTATATTATATTAGGTGTTGATATTACCATCGATTGACAAGGATTTGATTGCCAAGCGGGAATCGCTTTGCTGAGTACAATGGCCGGCCGGCTGCGGAGGAAGTCTATGGAACAGTTTACCGTCCAACTGAACAACGCGACCTGCACGGTGTGTATCGGCGCCGGTGTGCTGGGGCGCGCCGGCGCGCTGCTGCGGCAGCACGTGCCGCAGGTGCGCCGCTGGGCGCTGGCGGCGGATGAGGCCGTCTCCGCCTTCTACGGCGAATGGGCGCAGGGCAGCCTCCGTGCCGCCGGGCTGGAATCGAGGTTGTTCCTGCTGCCCCAGGGCGAGAGTGCCAAAACGCCGGAGGCCTGGTTGTCCCTGTGCCGCCGGATACTGGACAGCGGTTTTGACCGTTCCTGCGGCGTGGTGACGCTGGGTGGCGGCGCCTGCGGCGACGCGGCGGGCTTTGCCGCCGCGTCGCTGCTGCGGGGCGTGCCCTTGGCCCATATCCCCACCACGCTGCTTGCCCAGGTGGACAGCGCCCTGGGCGGCAAGACGGCTCTGGACTTGCCGGAAGGCAAAAACCTGCTGGGCGCGTTCCACCAGCCGTCTCTGGTGCTGTCGGACCCTGCCTGCCTGGCGACGCTGCCGCAGCGGCAGTTTGCCTCCGGTATGGCGGAGGTCATCAAGACCGGGCTGGTGGCCGATTCCGCCCTGCTGGCCGCCGCCGAGCAGGGCCTGCGGAGCGACAGCGGCGAGGCCCTGACGGCCCTTGTCGCCGCCTGCGGACGGGCCAAGCTGCACTTGGTATCCGGTGATGCGGAGGACCACGGCGCGCGCCGCCTGCTGAACTTTGGCCATACCTTCGGCCACGGCTACGAGGCTGTCGGCGGGTATGACACCTGGACCCATGGCGAGGCTGTGGCCGCCGGGATGTGCCGTACCCTTCGCTGGCAGATAGCCAATGGCTATGGCGGCACCGATGTGCTGGCACGGCTGGAGCCGCTGCTGACGCGGTACGGCCTGCCCACGGCCATCGACTGTGACGAGGCGGCCCTGCGCCGCTGCGTGGGCCACGATAAAAAAACCGCCGGCGGTACGGTGCAGCTGGTCATCGTCCGCTGTATGGGACAGGGTGAACTGGTGACGGTGCCCCTGTCCGATTTATGGGAGGATAAAGCATGAAGCTGTTATTGACGCCTTCGTCTCTGCAGGGCACCGTCACGGTGCCACCCTCCAAAAGCCTGCTGCACCGCGAGCTGATCTGCCGGTTTCTGGCGGGCCAGGTCACGGAGCTGCCGCCCCACGCGGCACAGGATGTGCTGGCGACCTACCGGGGACTGGCCTGCCTGACAGCCCCGGCGCCGCTGGTGGACTGCGGCGACAGCGGCAGCACCCTGCGCTTTTTGCTGCCGCTGTTCATGGCCCTCGGCCGCACCGACGCGGTGTTCACCGGCTCCGACCGGCTGCTCTCTCGTCCTATCCCCGGGGATCTGGGCCTGCGGCGCACGGAGCAGGGCCTTGCCCTGACCCGCCCGCTGACAGCGGGCCACTGGTCGCTGCCGGGAGATGAGACGTCCCAGCTGATCTCCGGTATGCTGCTGGCGCTGCCGCTGCTGCCGGGGGACTCGGACATTACCGTCACCGGAGAGGCCGTCTCCCGGCCCTATGTGCAGATGACTCTGGCGGTCCTGGCTCTCCACGGCGTCACCGTGGAGAAAATCACCGATGGCTGGCATATCCCCGGCGGGCAGTTCTGTCGCCCCGCGCCGCTGTTGGATGAGCCGGACTGGTCCGCTGCGGCCTATTGGCTGGTGCTGCGTGCCCTGCTTCCCAGACAGAGAAGAGAGGCTCTTCGTATCCCGTTGGCGCCGCCGCCCTATCTCCAGGGAGACGCGGCCATCTTGCGCTATCTGGACAAGCTGCCGGAGCAGATCGATATCTCCGACACCCCGGACCTTCTGCCGCCGCTGGCCCTGTACGCCGCGCTGCGCCCGGGCCGCGATACCCGCTTTACCCACGCCGCGTTCCTGCGGCAGAAGGAGAGTGATCGCCTGACCGCCGTCTCCGCTGTGCTGAACGCGCTGGGCGCTTCGGCAGAGGTGCAGCCGGACGGACTGGTCATCCACGGCGTGAGCGCGCTGCACGGCGGGGATGTCTCTGCCTGCGGTGACCACCGCATCGCCCTGCTGGCTGGCTGCGCCGCTATGGTGGCCGACGGCCCCGTGACACTGTCCGGCGCTGAGACGGTGGCGAAGTCCTACCCCGCCTTCTGGCGCGAGCTTGCCGCCCTGGGCGGAAACTGGGAGGTGCTGGAATCGTGATGCACTACACGCTTTTCGGCGAGTCCCACGGTCCGGCGGTGGGTGTCCTGCTGACGGATGTGCCGCCGGGTCTGCCGGTGGACGAGGTCTTTATCCGTGAACAGCTGCTGCGCCGCATGGGGCAGGGGGGACTGACCACCGCCCGGCAGGAAAAAGAGGAAGTACACTTCCTGTCCGGTGTCTATCAGGGCCGCACCACCGGCGATCCGCTGGCGGCGGTCATTTACAACGGTGATGTCCGTTCCGCCGACTACGACAGCCTGAAACACAAGCCCCGGCCCTCCCACGGAGACTATACCGCCGCGGTCCGCGCCCTGGGTTGCAACGATCCCCGGGGCGGCGGCCATACCTCCGGGCGGCTCACCGCGCCGCTGACCGTGGCCGGCGCGCTGGCGATCACATACCTGAAGACGGCCCATATCGCCGTTCACGCGGATGTCCTGGATGAGGAGGCTCTGCGGGCACGTGCTGCCGCTGCCAAAGCGGACGGCGACAGTGTGGGCGGCGTGATCCGCTGCACCGTCAGCGGTCTGCCCGCCGGTTTGGGCGGCCCTGACTGGCGGGATACCGTGGAGGGCACCATCGCCCGCCATGTGTTTGCCATTCCCGCTGTCAAGGCCATCGGCTTCGGCGCAGGGGAGACCTTCGCCCAGATGCGCGGCAGCGCGGCCAACGACCCGTTTACGATGGCCCGTGGCGCTGTTCGCACAGCGACCAATCATGCCGGCGGTGTCAACGCCGGCGTCACCAACGGCATGGACGTGGTGTTCGACGTGACGTTCCGCCCCACACCGTCTATCGCTAAGGAACAGCGGACAGTGGACCTGACTACCATGACGGAGACGACTATCTCCGTCCCCGGCCGCCATGACGCATGCATCGCGCTCCGCGCCGCCCCGGCGGTAGAGTCCGCCGCCGCCCTGGCGGTGTGCCAGCTGCTGCCGGACGTTCCCTCCGACCTGAACGGCCTGCGTCAACGGCTGGACGAGACGGACGCGGCGATCCTGGAGCTGTTTGACCGCCGTCAGCGGCTGTCTGCCGCCATCGGCGCGTATAAGAGCGCCCACGGTCTGCCGGTCCGGGATAAGGCCCGGGAGGCGGAAGTCCTCCGTACCCGGGGCGATATGCTGCCGGAGCGCCGCAATCAGGCGGAGCGCCTGATGACCCTGCTGATGGCGCTCTCCCGGGAGGAGCAGGCATGACGGGGCGGATCATCCTTATCGGTATGCCCGCCGGCGGAAAGACCACCATCGGCACCGCCCTGGCCCGGGCGCTGTCCGTGCCCTTTTATGACGCGGACACGCTGGCGGAGCAGACAGCGGGCCGTTCCATTCCGGCGATTTTCGCCGCGGGGGGCGAGGCTGCCTTCCGTGCCCTGGAACGCCAGACGCTGGAAGCGCTCTGCACAGAGACGGAAACACCCTGCGTCATCGCCACCGGCGGTGGTGCGGTGTTGACGGAGCAGAACCGTGAGCTCCTGCGTCGAAGCGGCACGGTGTTCTGGCTGGACCGGACGGTGGATAATATTATGTCGACTGATTACGCCGCCGGACGTCCGCTGCTCGCCGGGGGAGAGGCGGCCCTGCGGGCCCTGTATGCCGTCCGCTGCCCGTTGTACGCGGCCTGCGCCCATTATCGGGTGCCTGACGGCACTGTTGACCAAATGAAGGATTTTATTCTGCGACTATGGAGGGATACGCCATGAAGCTGCTCATCCTCAACGGCCCCAACCTGAACCTGTTGGGCCAGCGGGAGCCGGACATCTACGGCAGACAGAGCTATGACGATTTATGTAAACTGATTTACGAGCACGCCGCCGCCGTGGGCTGCCAGGTGGAGCTGTTCCAGTCTAACCATGAGGGCACGCTTATCGACGCTATCCAGGCCTCCCGGGCCGGCTTCGGCGGCATCGTCATCAACCCTGGGGCCTATGCGCATTACAGCTACGCCATCTATGATGCTCTGCGCTGCGCCCCCGTCCCGGCGGTGGAGGTGCATATTTCCGATATCAACGCCCGCGAGCCCTTCCGGGCCGTGTCCGTCACCGCGCCGGCCTGCGTCAGAGTCATCACCGGCCACGGACTTGCCGGCTATCTCGAAGCCATGGACTATCTGCTCCAACACACCAATGACACTGCGGCTGCGCCCACCTGCGGCTGCACTGGGGAGGCACTTGTATGACCAACAAAAAGCTCTATCTTATCGGCGACCCCGTGGATCATAGCCTTTCGCCGCTGCTCCACGGCGCCATGATCGCCCAGACCGGCGTACACTACACCTATGAAGTCCGCCGCGTTCAGCCCCGCGATCTGGCCGACTTCGTGGCCGAGGCCAAGGCCGGCGGCTGTGCCGGGTTCAACGTCACCATGCCCCACAAGGAGGCTATCCTGCCCCTGCTGGACGAGCTGAGCCCCGCGGCAGCCGCCTGCGGCGCGGTGAACACCGTCTGCATCAAAAACGGCCGTGCCATCGGCTATAACACTGACGGCCGGGGATTTGTGGACAGCCTGCGCGCCCGCGGCCTGGAGCCGGAGGGCAAGACCGTGCTGCTGCTGGGTACCGGCGGCGCCGGAGACGCCATCTGTGATGCGCTGGTCGGCGCCGGTGTGAAAAAGATTTTCGTCACCAACCGCAGCGTCTATCCGGCCCAGGATCTGGCCGCGCGTTATCCGGATAAGGCGCAGTTCATCTACTTCGGCATTTTCCCCGTCCGCCATGCCATGGCCGAGAGCGACCTGTTCATCAACGCCACCTCTCTGGGCATGGCCGGCATGAAGGAGTTTTCCGACCTGGGCTTCCTGCGTGACGCCCCGGCAGGCGTCACCGTCTACGATCTGGTCTATAACCCCCGGCAGACCATGCTGCTGCGCGAGGCCGAAAAGCGCGGCCTGCCCACCGTGTCCGGCATCGACCTGCTGCTCTACCAGGCGGCCCGTGCCTTCAAGATGTTCACCGGCAAGGACGTGGATATGCCCGCCCTGATCTCGGCGCTGGAGGGCAAACTGGACTGAGGTTGACACCCGTCCCGCGCGGTTATATAATACCCGAAGGCTTTTCACCTTTTCTTTGAGGTATTTTCTATGAACTTTCGATTGCTCTCACACACAATGGGCTACATCCTGTGGGTCGAGGCAGGCTTCCTGCTGCTGCCGGCACTGACGGCCTGTATTTATGCCGAGACCTGTTGGCAGCAGTTTCTGCTGACGGCGCTGCTCTGTGCCGCGGCGGGCACGGTGCTGCATCTGATCCCGGTGAAAAAGGCACAGATGCACAGCCGCGACGGGTTCGTGGCCGTGGCGCTCAGCTGGGTGCTGCTGTCCCTGTTCGGGGCGCTGCCCTATGTGTTCACCGGCGCCATGACCAGTTATATCGACGCCCTGTTCGAGACGGTCTCCGGCCTGACCACCACCGGCTCGTCCACCTTCACCGCTGTGTCCCATCTGCCCCGCAGCGTGCTGCTGTGGCGCTCGCTGACCCAGTGGATGGGCGGCATGGGTGTGCTGGTGCTGTTCCTGGCGCTGACGCCCCGCATGGGCGAGGGCGCGGTGTTCCTCATGCGCGCCGAAAGCCCCGGCCCCATCAAGTCCAAACTGGTGCCCAAGGTGGGCGGCACCGCCAAGATCCTCTATCTGATCTATGTGGTGCTGACCCTCTGCGAGGTGCTGGCCCTGCGTCTGGCGGGCGAGAGCTGGTTCTCCGCCGTCTGCCACAGCTTTACCACCATGGCCACCGGCGGCTTTTCGATTTATGATACCTCCCTAGCGGGCGCGTCCAGGGCGGTCATGTGGATCATCACCGTGTTCTCCTTCCTGGCGGGCGTCAACTTCTCACTGATGTTCCTGTCTGTCCGGGGCAGGGTGAAGGAGGCGCTCCGCAGCGAGGAGCTGTGGATCTATGTGGGCGTGGTGACCGCCACCACACTGCTGCTGTGTGTCAATCTGTGGGCGCAGGCCGGTGTGGGCTTCCACGACTCCATCACCGATGCTGCTTTCCAGACCGTCACCATCATCACCACTACCGGCTTCGCCACTGTGGACTTCGCCCTGTGGCCTACCTTCTGCCGCATGGCACTGGTGATGCTGATGTTCACCGGCGGCTGCGCCGGCTCCACCTCCGGCGGTATCAAGATATCCCGGATCGCCATTCTGTGCAAGAGTCTCAAGCGCGAGCTGAAGCGTCTGGCCCATCCCAACCACGTCAGCGTCATCAAGATGGACGGTCAGGCCGTGGAGGAGCGCGTCGTTTCCGCCGCCAGCTCCTTTATCTGCGCCTATCTGCTGGTGTTGCTGGCCGGTGCGCTGGTGGTCAGCTGGGACAACTATGGCTTCCAGGAGTCCTTCGCCGCGTCACTGACCTGTATCAGCAATGTGGGCCCCGGCCTGGGCATCCTCGGCCCCATGGAGAATTTCTCCATCCTCTCGCCCCTGAGCAAGCTGGTGCTGTCGCTGGAGATGCTCATGGGCCGTCTGGAGCTGATGCCCCTGCTGGCGCTGTTCCTGGGCAGCACCTGGCGTGACTGACGCAGAAAGCACCCCCGTGGGGGGTGCTTTTGTCATTTCTGCGCCGTGCAGTATGCCTCATATTTTTCCTGGAGCCAGGCCTTCAGCGTCTCCACGCCCGCCTCGTCCCAGGTGAAATCCCGTTCCTCCTTGTCCTGCGCCAGCTCGTAGCATACATTGCTGTATACGGCGGTGTGCAGGAGGCCAGCGTCCTTATCCCCATCGAAGCGATAGCGGAACTCCCCGATGGAGCCGGTGTATATGAACGCCCGATTGAACCAGTTGGGCGTCAATTCTGCGAATTGTGGGTGCATGACGGTCGCTCCTTTCGTTTATCATAGGGATGATACCACAAAACCGACGGACTGTACAGGCAAAAATTTGCCGCGGCTCGCCGAAGGACTTGAAAACAGACCAAACGTATGGTACAATGTGCCTGCATATTCAGGGGCACCGCCCCTTGACAAAGTGAGGGAATAGCGTATGAAAAACGCAGTCAAACGTATCGGTGTGCTGACCAGCGGCGGCGACGCCCCCGGCATGAACGCCTGCATCCGCGCCGTGGTCCGCAGCGCCAACGCCCGGGGCATCGAGTGCGTGGGCATCCGCCGCGGCTATCAGGGCCTGATCTCCGGCGACATCGTCGAGATGGACAACGCCAGCGTCAGCCGCATCATCAACCGCGGCGGCACCATCCTGTACTCCGCCCGCTGTGACGAGTTCCGCACCAAGGAGGGGCAGGAGAAGGCCTACGCCACCTGCAAGCTCATCGGTCTGGACGGCCTGGTGGCCATCGGCGGCGACGGCACGTTCCGCGGCGCGCAGGACCTGTCCAAGTTCGGCGTTTCCGTGGTGGGTATCCCCGGCACCATCGACAACGACATCGTCTGCACCGACTACACCATCGGCTTCGACACCGCGGCCAACACCGCCGTGGAGTGTATGGACAAGCTCCGCGACACCATGCAGTCCCACGAGCGCTGCTCCGTGGTGGAGGTCATGGGCCACCGCGCCGGTTATCTGGCGCTGTATGTGGGCGTGGCCATCGGCGCCACCGCCGTGCTGGTGCCCGAGCGCCCCTACGACTTTGAAAAGCACGTGGCTGAGAAGATCCGCCGCGCCCGTATCAGCGGCAAAACCAATTTCATGATCGTGGTGGCTGAGGGCGCCGCCAGCGGCATGGCCGTGGGTGAGCAGATCAAGAAGGAGCTGGGGCTGGATCCCCGCGTCACGATCCTTGGCCACATCCAGCGGGGCGGCAGTCCCACAGCCAAGGACCGCGTCACCGCCACCCGCATGGGCTACGAGGCGGTGCAACTGCTGGCGGAGGGCAAGACCAACCGCATCGTCTGCGCCAAGGGCGACCGGATCAGCAATGTGGACATTGACGAGGGCCTGGCGATGACCAAGACCCTGAACCACGAGGAGTTCGAGGTCATGACCGTCATGACCGGAAGATAAACCATGAAAGAGAAGCAGGAGGCCGTGCGGCCTCCTGCTTTTGTCGCGGCAAAAATGGAAGGAAATGGAAGTATTTTACAATTTTGCGATGAACACGGGACAAAATCTGGGAGAATTTACAAAAAGGGATGGACAAACGGAAAATACTTGTTATAATTAAAGTATCCGCAACGACGTCGTTGCATTGCGTTTTAATAACGATTTTATTAAAACGATGGGGTCTGCGGAAATATAAATTTCTATGGGGAGTGTTACAATGAAAAAAGTATTGGCAACCATTCTGGCGCTGATCATGGCGCTGGGCCTCACTGCCACTGCGTGGGCGACCGAAGGAGGCACCGAAGGCGGCGCGGGCACGACATCCGAGAATTTTTATCAGGACACGGAGAATGAACACGTGTGGCATATCAAGAACCTCGAAGGCCTTAAAGAGTTCCGTGCAAATCTGAAGAATGCCGAGTGGCAGGCCGTGGGCAACTACTGGAGTGAGGGACAGAATGAAAGCCTGAAAAATGAAGCCTATTACGGCTATACCATCGTGCTGGATAACGACATCGACATGAGCGGTGAAACAAATTGGGATCCTATTGGCGGCGTAGATGACCCGTGGCGCTTCAACGGAACGTTTGACGGGCAGAACCACACCATTTCCAATATGAAGATAGATAGTAATGGCGACGATGTTGGATTCTTTGGGTTCCTTAAGTCCGGCAGAGAGCAGGGACTGCGTATCCAGAACCTGAAATTCAACAATGCCAATGTCAGCGGCGGGGAGAATGTGGCCGTGCTGGCGGGAACTGCCAACCTGTTCAGTGAGTTCAACAACATTACCGTCACAAACAGCACGGTAAGTGGTACTAAAAATATTGCCGGTATTGTAGGTTATACGCTAAACGGCGAGAAAATCAACAACATCACCATTGAAAGCACGAAGTTGTATGCGTCTGAAAAGCGTGTAGGCGGCATTGCGGGCTATGTATGTAATTCGGCTAACCGTGTCAGTGACGGCTGCGGCGGCGCATATGAGAAGTGCAGCGTAAAGAATCTGACGATTGCACAGGGCGCTGCCAACAACGCATGGCCTGCAGAGAGCGGTTATCTGTTTGGACTGCTCAACTCGGATGGCGGTACGACCTTATATAAGCTGACAAACTGCCGTGTTAACGGTAAGTTGGTGCCCGCAGCGACGGTGGTGCAGGCCGGAGATGGCACTCGAGCACCGCATACGGCGCTGGGTGTGACAGTGTTCTGCTATGGTGCGAACTATGTAACGAATGTCAGCATTATCTGCACGGAGACTGACCCCACCCCCTCCACCGGCGGCTATTACTACTATCCCTCCACCACGACCAATGACACCACTAAGGGCAGCCCCAAGACCTTCGACGCGGGCGTGGGTATCTACGCCGTGACCGCTGTTCTCAGCGTCACCGGCATGGCCTGGACCGCTAAAAAGCGCGGAAACTGACCCGCATTTCCTGCGGTGTCTTACCCCGGCGCCGCGCGAAATAAAAAAGGCACCCCGTCGGGGGTGCCTTTTTCCATTTTGTTTTTCACTCCATATGGGGCCGTTCGTCGCCCATGAAGAACACCGCCACGGTGCCCTGTCCGGCATGGCTGCCGATGATGGTCCCGATGTCGCACAGGCGAATATTCCCCTTCAGCTTCGGGAAGCGTTCCTCCACGGCGTCCATGACCAGCCGGGCGTCCTCCGGGCACTGGCTGTGGCAGATAAAGCACTTGCCGTCATAGTCCCGGCCGCCCTGGGCGTGCTGCTCCATGGTGTCCACCGTAGTCTCCACGGCTTTTTTCTTGCCCCGCACCTTGCTGTATGCCTTGATGGCGCCCTTGTCGTCCAGCCGCATGATGGGGCAGATGTTCAGCACCGTGGCTACCGTGGCCGCTGCGCCGGATACCCGGCCTGTCCGCCGGAACTGGGTCATATCGCTGGAGAAGAACTGGTGATGCACCTTGTTCCGGTTGTCCAGCACCCACTGGGCCACGGTGTCGATGTCCTCGCCCGCGTCCCGCATATCGGCGGCGTAGTCCACCAGCAGGCCGTAGCCGCTGGAGGAGCACAGGGAGTCGATGACGATCAGCTTTTGCCCGGGGTACTTGTCCTTCAGCTCTGCTGCCGCCAGATAGGCGTTGTTCACCGAGCAGGATTGCCCGGATGTGAATGCGATGTGCAGCACGTCGCCGCCCTTCTGCAGCAGCTTCTCAAAAAAGTCCATATAGCCCGCTACGTTGATTTGGCTGGTCTGGGGCAGCTTGCCCGCCTTCAGAAAGCCGTAAAACCGGGGCAGTGCCGCCGGGTCACGGCCCATGTCGTCGTCATAGGTCTGCCCGTCCACCACGTAGGTGTAAAACAGCACGGGGATGTCCCGGCTCTCCATGTACGAATAGGGCAGGTCCACCGTGGAGCAGCAGCTCAGTGTAAATTTCCGTTCCATTATTTCTCCTTTTTACTCCTTTGTTCTGCTGTGTCTGCGGCAGGGAAGGGGGGCACGCAGAACGCCCGTTTGTAATACAGTATATTATATGGCCCTGCCTGTTTTTGTCAATATGCGCTTTTCACGGATTGCAAAAACCGATGGGATACGCTATAATAACCACCTGACTACAATACAGGGAGCGATCCGTTATGATACTCATACTGCAAAAGAACACCCCGGAGCCTGCCATCCGCCAGCTGCTGGCCCAGCTGGCTCTGCAAAACGTCAAGGGCGGCTGCGTAGCGGGGGAGACGTCCCTCCTCCTGCCCCTGGTGGGAGAGACGTGGCGGCTGGACCCCGCCGCGCTTCAGGCCCTGCCCTATGTGCAGGAGGCCCGTCGTCTGACCCCGGCCTATCACCTGGCCGCCCGGAGCACTCATCCGGAGAATACCGTGGTGCCGGTGGGCGATGTCCGCGTGGGCGCGGATTTCTGCCTGATCGCAGGGCCCTGTGCCGTGGAGTCCGCATACCAGATACAGACCGTCGCCGCCGCCGTAAAGGCCGCCGGGGCCGTCATGCTCCGCGGAGGCGCCTTCAAGCCCCGCACCTCGCCCTACACCTTCCAGGGTCTGGGTGAGCAGGGCGCGGCGCTGCTGGTGCAGGCCGGCCGTGATACGGGCCTGCCCACCGTTACCGAGATCACCGATCCCGCCCAGCTGGACACGCTGGCTGATGTGGACGTGCTGCAGGTGGGTGCGCGCAATATGCAGAACTTCGCCCTGCTGAAGGCTCTCGGCCGTACCCGCAAACCCATCCTGCTCAAGCGCGGCACCTCCGCCACAGTGGAGGAGCTGCTGCTGTCCGCGGAGTATATCCTGTCCGGCGGCAATACGCAGGTCATTCTCTGCGAGCGTGGTATCCGCAGCGGCCTGACCCCCGCCCGCGCCGCCCTGGATGTGTCGGCCGTTCCAGTGCTGAAGCGCCTGACCCATCTGCCGGTCATTGTGGACCCCAGCCACGCCGCGGGCCGCGCCGATCTGGTGGAGCCGCTGGCGCTGGCCGCCGTGGCCGCCGGGGCCGACGGACTGTTGGTGGAGGTCCATGACCGCCCCGCCACCGCCCTGTCCGACGGCGCCCAGTCCCTTACCCCCGCCGCCTTCGCCCAGCTGGCCCAAAAGGTCCGCTGCCTCCGCGAAGCCCTGCAATAAGCAAAAACGACCGCCTCGGCGGTCGTTTTTTACATCCAGCAGCCCAAGGCCTTTTTCCACGGCCGGTACAAACCGTAGCCGATCAGCCCGCCGGCAGTGTTGCAGATCAGGTCGGTGATGTCCGACATCCGTGCTGTGGGCAGCAGCGGTTGGATCAGCTCGATGCACAGGCTCAGCAGGAATGCCGCCCCCACTGTACGGAACACCCCCGCTTTTCCCCGGCGCACCACCGGCCACAGAATGCCGAAGGGCACCGTCATCAGCACGTTTAGAAAGACCTGCCGCTCTGCGTTGCCGTACCCCAGCCGCAGATCCCGGAACGGCTCCAGTACCATGGGCGCGTAGGCATGGTGTATTCCCAGCATGGAGAGCACCGGCAGCACCGTCACCCACAGCACGCCCAGCATATACACGCTGAACACCGTGTACACCAGCACCCGCCGTCGCCCTTGCTTTTTCCACCGGCCCAGCAGCAGGAGATACAGCCCCAGCAGTACGATCAGGTCCGGCGCGTACTTGGGCAGCGCCCGTATGAAAATGTCCGCCATGACCGCACCTCCCATCAGTATAGTATGCCCTATTATGCCCGCCTGTCCCGTGAAAGTCAACCCGGTCAAGCAAATCATAAGGCCCCCACCGTCAGGCGGGGGGCGTGAGGGGAGCGCAAATGCGCGGCCGGGGGGACAGCTTTGAAAAATCTCCGACCTTCAGCATGGGGGCACCTCCATCGTCTTTCCTTGAGCTCGTACCTATCCTATACCCTCCCACCATGGCAGAGTCAATAGGGGATATGAAAAAATTTTCCCCGCCCGCAGGCGGGGAAAATGTATGTCATTCCGCCGGGATCCGCACGGTGAATGTGCTGCCCTGCCCGGGCACGCTCTCCACCTCCGCCGTACCGCCGTGGAGCCGTGCGATCTGGCGTACCATGTACAGCCCCAGCCCGGTGCCCTCGCCGCCGCTGCGGGCCGCGTCCACCTGATAGAAGCGCTGCCATATCTTTTCCTGCTGGTCCGGCGGGATGCCCGCGCCATCGTCGCTGACGGACAGCACGGCGCAGCTGCCCGTCCGGCGGACGGTCACACGGACGTGTCCGCCGTCGCTGCCGTACCGGAAGGCGTTGGAAATGAGATTGTTCAGCAGCCGGGTCATCAGTATCACGTCCATCCGTGCCTCCACGTTCTCCGGCGCGTCGCAGGTCAGGACCACGCCCTCCGGCGCGATCATTTTCTGCTGCTCACATACCGCCTCCGCCAGCGCTGTCAGGTCGCCGCGCTCCATGCAGGTCTTCTGGGTGCCCTGTTCCAGCCGCGTGATATGCAGCAGCTGCCCGATGAGCCGGGACATTTGCTCCGCCTGCCGATGAATGACCGTCATGCCCTCGACGTAGTCCTCTGTGGTCTCCGCTGTACGCTCCAGCGTCTCACATTCTGCCAGGATCACCGTCACCGGCGTCCGCAGCTCGTGGCTGGCGTCCGAGGTAAACTGCGCCTCCGCCTTAAAGGAGCGTTCCAGCCGGTCAAACATATCGTCAAAGGTCCCCGCCAGCCGGTTGATCTCACTCCTGCCTCTGGGCAGGCCGATGCGCCGCGACAGGTCCTCGCCGCCGGAGATGCTCTCCGCCGCCGCGATGACCTTCTCCATAGGCTTGAAGGAGTTGCTGGAGATGAGCCAGCCGCCGCCCACGCTCAGCACCACCAGCGCCGGCAGCACCGACCACGCCAGCGGCACGATGACCTCCATCACGCTGCCCCGGGCCGCGCTGTCGATGGTGCCCCGTACCCACAGGCCGCTGCCGCCGATCTCCAGCCAGCAGTCGTACACCAGATACGTCCCGCCGCTGCTGCCGACGACGGTGTGCAGCGCGTTTTTCTCCTTCGGCGCGCCGTCCGATACCTCCGCCGGCGCCGTGCCGAACAGCCGCTGTCCGTCCTCGTCGAAGATCTCCGTGTACACCCCGTGGGCGTACTGCTCCACGTCGCTGAAGTCCCAGCCTCCGTGGTCGAATTCCACATCATCGGCGTTCCGGCCCACCATGTACAGCAGCTCCGCCTCCGGCGGCCGCGTTACGGTGTTGCGGTTCATCAGCATCACGAACACCAGCATCAGCGCCGTGATGGCGATCATCAGCAGGGAGAACCACAGGGTCATCCGCCATTTGATGGATATGTTCCTCATGCATCCTCCTTCAGCACCCAGCCCATGCCCCGCACCGTGTGCAGCAGCTTGCGCTCCCCGGGCAGCTCCAGCTTCTTCCGCAGATAGCTGATGTATACGTCCACCACATTGGTGCCCCCGGCGTAGTCCAGGCTCCACAGGTTGTCCTCGATCTGCTGCCGGGACAGCACCACGCCCTTGCTGCGGATTAGGTATTCCAGCAGCGCATATTCCCTGGCGGACAGCTCCAGCGTCCGGCCGCCCCGCTTCGCTGTCCGGGCGGCGGTATCCACCGTCAGATCGGCCAGAGTGTAGATGTTGGTGCTGCCGCTTCCCTTTTTCCGGGTCAGTACCCGCAGCCGTGCCAGCAGCTCGTCCATGGCAAAGGGCTTGATAAGATAGTCGTCCGCGCCCGCGTCCAGTCCGTCTACCCGGTCGGCCACGGCGTCCCGGGCTGTCAGCAGCAGCACCGGCAGGGCGCTGCACCGGGCGCGCAGCGTCCGCAGCACCGTCAGCCCGTCCACTTTCGGCATCATGATGTCCAGCACCGCCGCGTCGTAGGCTGCCGCGTCCAGATAGGCCAGCGCCTCCGCGCCGTCCGGTACGCCGTCCACGGTGTAGCCCGCCGCCGTCAGGTTCTTCACCAGCATCCGCCGCAGCTCCGGTTGGTCCTCCGCGATGAGAATACGCATACGCTGTGTCCTCCTCCACAAACTGCCGTCCGGCGGCAATCAAAAATATCCCGCCCGCCCATCGGCGGGCGGGACCTCTCGCTCACGCCCAGTATACCAGAAAACCGCTGCCCTGACAACCCTTACGCCGTCAGCATGGGCAGGTCGGCGGCGTCCACACCGCTGTACTTCCGGGTCAGATAGTCCTCGATATACGCCGCCTCCTCCACGGAGCGCAGGTCGGCGAAGCTCTCCAGCTGCTTTTCGTAGCTGGCGGACACGGTCAGCGTCTCGCCGCAGTGGATCAGCTTCAGCACCACGCCGTTGTCCAGGGTGCGGCTGCTCTCCAGCGCGTAGTTGACGGGGGAAGCCTTCTTGATGATGTGAAAACGTTTCATGTTCTTTACCTCCTGAAACTGTATTGTATATGTAGATGGCCTTGTGTTGATGTGTTGTGTGCTTCCTTAGGATAGCCTTATCTTACGTCCGGTTTATTAGAGGAACATTAAAGAAATAAAAATAATTTTTGAACGTCCCGCCATGCCGCTTTTCAAATCCCACCCGCGGTGGTACAATACCCATAACAGAAATTTTGCCGATAAGGAGGCATTCCCTATGAAAAAGTCTGTTCTCCGTTCCTACGCCCGTCTCATCGCCCGCACCGGCGTCAACATCCAGAAGGGGCAGGAGGTGTTCATCGCCGCCGACCTGGACCAGCCGGAGTTCGTGGCCATGCTGGTGGACGAGTGCTATAAATGCAAGGCCAAAAAGGTCGTGGTGGACTGGAACTACCAGCCTCTGCAGAAGCTCCACGTCCGCCACCGCAGCCTGACCACGCTCTCCAGAGTGGAGGATTACGAGCTGGCCCGCTGGCAGCACTATGTGGACACCATCCCCTGCCGCATCTACCTGCTCTCCGAGGACCCGGACGGCCTGAAAGGCATCGACCAGGAGAAGCTGGCCAAGAGCCAGCAGGCCAAATTCCCCATCATCAAGCCCTACCGCGACCAGATCGAGAACAAGTACCAGTGGTGCATCGCCGCTGTCCCCGGTGAGGCCTGGGCAAAAAAGCTGTTTCCCGGTCTGCGTAAGTCTCAGGCGGTGGAAAAGCTGTGGGAGGCCATCCTCTCCACCTCCCGCGCGCTGGAGGGCGATCCCCAGGCCAACTGGGCGGCCCACAACAAGGACATCCACGACCGCCGCGACTACCTGAACAGCCTGCACATCCGCCAGCTGCGCTACAGGAGCGCCACCGGCACCGACTTCACCGTGGGTATGATCCCCGAGGCCCATTTCTGCGGCGGCAGCGAGCGCAGCCTGCAGGGCATTGTCTTCAACCCCAATATCCCCTCCGAGGAGTGCTTCATCTCCCCCAAGCGGGGCGAGGCCGAGGGTATCGTCTACGCCACCAAGCCACTGAGCTATCAGGGGCAGCTCATCGACAAGTTCTGGATTCGCTTCCACGCGGGCAAGGCTGTGGAGTGGCACGCCGAGCAGAACAACGACCTGCTGACCAAGCTTATCACTATGGACGAGGGCAGCGCCTATCTGGGCGAGTGCGCCCTGGTGCCCTACGACAGTCCCATCCGCCAGTCCGGACTGCTGTTCTACAACACGCTGTTCGACGAAAACGCCGCCTGCCATCTGGCCCTGGGCATGGGCTTTGCCGACACCATTAACGACTTTGAGCACAAGACCTTGGCCGAGTGCCGCGCCCTGGGCGTCAATGACTCCATGATCCACGAGGATTTTATGATCGGCTCCGAGGATATGGACATCGACGCCGTCTGCGAAAACGGCGATGTGGTCCCCGTGTTCCGCCATGGCAACTGGGCCTTCTGAAACAACAAATATCCCCCGGCTGCCGCCGGGGGATATTTCTTTTCTGCTGATGCATATACTCTCCCAAAAGCAAAAGGGAGGAACGACCATGGCACAGATCGAACCCATCACCTGGTTCCGTAATGCTCACCCGGAGCAGGGCAGCCTGCGGGTGCAGGTATCCGCCGCCCAGGGGATATTCCCCATCCCCGGCGCGTCCGTGGAGGTCTACCGCGATTTCGGGACCCTGCGTGAGACGTTCTACTCCGGCGTGACCGACAGCTCCGGCATTGCCGACAGGATACTGCTGCCGGCGCTGCCCGCGTCGCTGGGACTGTCGTCGGACACGGCGGGCATCAGCGGCACCGCCTACACCGTGGCGGTGAGCCACCCGGACTACCACTGTCCGGAGCACCAGCAGGTGCTGGTGTTTCCCCGTATTGAGTCCGTGCTGGCGGTGACGCTGCCGCCGCAGCGAGAGGAGGGCTGAGCCGTGCCCTATCCCGTTATTCCGGAGTACATCACCGTCCATCTGGGCGCGCCGGACGCCCCGGCGGAGAACGTCACCGTCACCTTTCCCCGCTATATCAAGGGCGTGGCCGCCAGCGAGATATACCCCACCTGGAACGAGAGCGCCATCCGCGCCAATGTGCTGGCGCAGATCTCCGTGGCGCTGAACCGGGTCTATACGGAGTTCTACCGCAGCCGGGGCTATGACTTCGACATCACCAACAACACCCAGTACGATCAGGCATTCTCCCCGGATAAGGAGACGTTCGAGAACATCAACGCCATCGTGGACGACCTTTTCAACAACTACATCGTCCGCCGGGGTAACGTGGAGCCGCTGTACGCCCAGTTCTGCGACGGTATCCGCACCCAATGCCGGGGCCTGTCCCAGTGGGGCAGCCAGGAGCTGGCGCAGCAGGGACGCACGCCCTACGAGATATTGCAGTACTACTACGGGCAGGACATCGACCTGGTGTACAACGCCCCGGTGGGCGACAGCACGCCCTCCTATCCCGGACGGCCGCTGACCGTGGGCAGCGTGGGCGAGGACATCCGCACCATCCAGCGGGAGCTGAACCGCATCCGCAAGAACTACCCGGCTCTCCCCGCCGTCGGAGAGACCGACGGCGTCTTCGGCGCGGACACCGCCGCCGCCGTCCGCGCCTTCCAGCGCATTTTTAATTTGACCCAGGACGGCATCGTGGGCAAGGGCACATGGTATCGCATCAAGTCCATCTACAACGGCGTCAAGAGCCTCTCCGAGGTCACCAGCGAGGGCCTGACCATCTCTGAGGCTCAGCGGCAGTTCCCCAAGGTCCTCCGCCTGGGCGATACCGGCATCGGCGTCCAGACTATCCGCTTCTACCTGGCCTTTCTGGGCTTCTTCCTGCCGGAGCTGCCGCCCATCCGCATCACTGACGTGTTCGACGACGAGCTGCGGGACGCGGTGCTGGCCTTCCAGAGCACCTATGGCCTGACGGTGGACGGCGTGGTGGGGCGGAACACATGGAACGCCATCCAGAACGTCTATGAGCAGACGCTCTACCAGCTGCCCGCCAACTACCAGACCTTCGCCCGGCAGATATACCCCGGCCATTTTCTGGTGGAAGGCGACACTGGCCCGGAGGTGACGCTGCTTCAGACCCAGCTGAACCGGCTGGCGCAGCGGGACAGCGCCCTGCCCTCCGTGACCGCGGACGGCGTCTTCGGCGCGGCCACCGCCGCCGCGGTCCGCACCCTGCAAAGCCGCCTGGGCTACAGTCCCACCGGCGCCGTCGGCCCGGTCCTCTGGTCCTATATTATCACCCAGGGTCAGGGCTACGGCGTGTTTTGAACAAAAAAAGAACCGCCCTCCGGCGGTTCTTTTCCGTATTTCTTACACCATGCGGCAGCTCTCGCAGTCCTCGCAGGCGGGGAACTTACTCTTGTCGTAGGCGATGCCGTTCTTGTCGTAGTAGTCCTTTACCGCGGACTTCACGGCTTCCTCCGCCAGCACGGAGCAGTGCAGCTTGTGGGCAGGCAGACCGCCCAGCGCGTCCACGACCTCCTTGTTGGTCAGGGCCAGCGCGTCCTCGATGCGCTTGCCCTTGATCATCTCGGTGGCCATGGAGCTGGAGGCGATGGCGCTGCCGCAGCCGAACGTCTCAAACTTCACGTCCTCGATCTTGCCGTCCTTGATCTTCAGGTACATCTTCATGATGTCGCCGCACTTGGCGTTGCCCACCTCGCCCACGCCGTCGGCGTCGGCGATCTCGCCCACGTTCCGGGGGTGCAGGAAGTGGTCCATCACGGTATCGGTATACAAAGCCATATTCAACGCTCCTTTACATTACAGAATGAATGTCCGCTTGCCGGACTCCAGGTCCTTCCACATGGGGGACATATCCCGCAGGTACGCCACGATGCCGGGCACTTTTTCCAGAATATAGTCCACCTGCGCCTCCGTGGTGTCGTGGCACAGGCTCAGCCGCAGGGACCCGTGGGCCACCTCATGGGGACGGCCGATGGCCAGCAGCACATGGCTGGGGTCCAGGGACCCGCTGGTGCAGGCGCTGCCCGAGCTGGCGCAGATGCCCGCCTGATCCAGCAGCAGCAGAAGGCTCTCGCCCTCGATGCCCTCGAAACAGAAGTTCACGTTGGTGGGCAGCCGGTGCACCGGGTCGCCGTTCAGCGCGCTGTGGGGGATCTTACTCAGTCCCGCGATCAGCTTGTCCCGCAGCTTTGTCAGCCGGGCGGTGTCCTCGTCGATGTGCCCGCAGGACTCCTCCAGCGCCGCCGCCAGACCCATGATGCCGGGGATGTTCTCCGTGCCGGCCCGCTTGCCGCGTTCCTGCGCGCCGCCCTCGATGATATTGGTCAGGGGGATGCCCTGCCGGGCATACAGCACGCCCACGCCCTTGGGGCCGTGGAACTTGTGGCCGGACAGGGACAGCATGTCGATGTTCTGCTCCTTCACGTTGATGTGCAGGTGGCCCGCCGCCTGCACCGCGTCGGTGTGGAACAGCACGCCCTTCTCGTGGCACACCTTGCCGATCTCCGGGATGGGCAGGATAGAGCCGATCTCGTTGTTGGCATACATGATGGTCACCAGACAAGTGTCCTCCCGGATGGCCTCCGCCACCTGCTGGGGGGTGATGGTGCCTGTGGGACCCACGTCCAGCAGCGTCACCTCAAAGCCCTCTTTTTCCAGCTTCTTCAGTGTGTGCAGCACCGCGTGGTGCTCGAAGGCGGTGGAGATGATGTGCTTCTTGCCCTTTCGCTCACCGATCCGCGCCGCCGAGACGATGGCCTGGTTGTCGGCCTCGCTGCCGCCGGAGGTGAACGTGATCTCCTTAAAGCTGCACCCGAGACAGTCCGCTACCCGCCGCCGTGCGTCCGCCAGCGCCTCCGCGGCCTGCTGGCCCACGGTGTGCAGGCTGGAGGGATTGCCGTAAAACTGCTGGAAATAGGGCGTCATAGCCGCCACGGCCTTGTCGCTCATCCGCGTGGTGGCCGCATTATCTGCATAGACCTGCATAGGATCACTCCTTTAACATATCTTTTTTGTAGGTAAGTGCATGGTAGCACATAAACCCTACAATGTCAATAGGTTTATAGAAAAAAGTAACCACAAGCCTTCCCCTGTAGGGGGGGCGGCGTCCCCGATGCCCCGCCGCGTCAAAAAACGCCCCCGTCCCCGCCGCGGGCGGCATTTTCTCCGCCCCAACTTCCATTTCCTGCCAAATTTTCCTGTTTTTATTTCCGGTAACAGAAAAAATGTGTAAAATTTCCATAAAAAGGCTGGACAAACGGTGTAACTGTGCTATAATTTGACTATCCGCAGAGGTACCTCTGCATTTGCGTTTTAATACACATTAAAACGAGCGCACCTGCGGAAATCTACTACCATAAGGGGAATGAACAATGAAAAAAGCATTAGCAACCATTCTGGCCCTGGTCATGGCCATAGGGCTGTGCAGCGTCAGCTGGGCGGATGACCCTGTCACATTGAAGGTCGATCCAAGTGTAAGCTACACAACGGCACCGGCACGCGCAGCGGACGCAACCTATAAGACGATAGCAGAGGCTATCACTGCGGCGCAGGCCGGGGATACTATCGCGCTTGTGAATGACTTAACTGTGGATGGCGACAGCTATACCGAAGTTAAAAAGGCGCTCACAATCGATTTCGGCGGATGCACGATGACGGTAGCGGCTGGCGGCGGATTCGATGTATATAGCGATCTGACGCTGAAAAACGGAACGCTGGAGTGCCTGAAGTGGGCCGCGTGGGTGCAGAGCGGCGCGAAGCTGACGGTTGCCGCGGACATGGTTATCAACGCCACCAGCACGGATGCGAATAAGGGCGGTATTACCGTTCAGAACACAGGGTCCGAGGTCACCGTGTACGGTAAGGTGACGGCTGCCGGCGGTGCGGCGATTTCCGGTATTGGCAATGCTTCCGATGGCGGCGTTACCATCAATATCGAGGACGGTGCGGTGGTCACGAACACGAACGACGGTGGTCTGGGCATTTACTATCCGAACACCAGCAACCTGAACATCAAGGGCGGCACTATTACCGGTGCGACCGGCATCTACGTGAAGTGTGGCAGTGTGTCTGTTACCGGTGGTACGATCGTGGGTAATGGTGCTAAGGCGGACTATGCGTACTATGGAAATGGCGGCAATCCTACGGGCGAAGCCCTGGTCATTGACAAGTGCAACTATCCCGGCGGTGATCCCGCTGTGAGCATTACTGGCGGCACATTCAGCAGCACGAATGCAAATGCCGTTGGCAGCTATGTTGGCAATAATGCAACGGGTGTTGTGACCGGTTTCATCACCGGCGGCACCTTCTCCAGCGATGTGGACGCCTATGTTGCGGCCGACAAGATCGTCCAGAAGGACGGCGGCGCTTATAAGGTCGTAGCGGACGGCGCTATCACCAGCGGCACCTATACCAGTCAGCCTACTGTGCCTTCCGGATATAAGGCGACGAAGAATGATGATGGTACCTGGACGGTAACCAAGATCTCCTATTACTACTACCCCTCCACCAGCGATACCACCACTTCTACCACCACCAAGGGTTCTCCCAAGACCTTCGACGCGGGCATTGCTCTGTATGTCGGCATGGCGCTGACCTCCGCCGCCGGCGTGGCGTTTGTGGGCAAAAAGCGCGAGGACTGACACCGTTTTCCTGCGGTGTCTTACCCCGGCGCCGCGCGAAATAAAAAAGGCACCCCGTCAGGGGTGCCTTTTCTGTTTACTCAGCAGGGGAGGGGACGTCCTCTATCTCCGGCTCCGTCCATTCCACCATGGTGGCCACGCATCGGTTGATGCTCTTGCCCTCGCCGTAGAACTTGCGCTCATAGTCGGTCATCACGCCCACCGGCCCGTCCGCGTGCAGATCCCGCGTCACCTCCGACAGCGTGAACCCGAACTGTGGGATCTCCTCCAGCGACCACTCAAACAGCTTGTCGTTGTCGGTCTTGAAGTGGATCTGTCCTCCCTCGGTCAGCACCTGCCGATACTTTTTAAGAAAGTTCCCGTGGGTCAGCCGCCGTTTTTTCTGGTTGCTCTTGGGCCACGGGTCGCAGAAGTTGATGTACAGCCGGTCGATCTCCCCGTCGGCGAACATATCCGGCAGCAGCGCCGCGTCCCCGTCTACGAACCATACGCTCCGCAGCGCCGCGTCCCGCGCCTTCTCCATGGCCACCACCATGGCGTCCGGCACCTTCTCCACGGCGATCAGCAGTACCTCCGGCTCTGCCGCCGCGGTCCCCACGGTGAAGCCGCCCTTGCCGCAGCCCAGCTCCACCCGCAGCTCCCGTGCCTCCGGCATCAGCTCCCGCCAGCGCCCCCGTAGGGCGAACGGGTCCCGGATCAGGTACGCGCCGCAGGCTTCCATCCGGGGCGCCAGATTTTTTTTCTTCCGCATCCGCATATTCATGTCCTCGCCATTTTACGATTTTCTCCCATCATACCCCATCTTGCGCCGGGATACAAGCACGTTTTTCCCTGATATCCCTGTTTGCTGCGCTCCTGCCCGAAAAAGTGTGCAAATTCCGGTGCCCACTTTTGTGGAAACCGCTAAAAAAGTAAAAAGCCGGTGGGTTGGACTTGATATATTTCTAACGGGCCACTATAATGTGATATGTATGAGGAGGCGTATGCCCACCTGCCGGCCCCGTGCCGTTTCCGGGCGCTGCGCCCACGGAAAGGAACCATAAGGAGGAACTTGATATGACCAACATTCTGCTGGAAAAGAAGGGCCTCATCGCCGTGGCGACCATCAACCGTCCCAAGGCGCTGAACGCGCTGAATTCCGAGGTCCTGACCGACCTGGACGAGCTGGTTTCCGCCGTAAAGGCGGACGCGGATATCCGCGCTCTGGTCATCACCGGCAGCGGTGAAAAGGCCTTCGTGGCCGGCGCCGACATCGGCGAGATGAGCACCCTGACCAAAGAGGGCGGCGAGGCCTTCGGCAAGCACGGCAACAACGTTTTCCGCGCCATTGAGACGCTGCCCATCCCCACCATCGCCGCGGTCAACGGCTTCGCCCTGGGCGGCGGCTGCGAGTTGAGCATGGCCTGCGATATCCGCATCTGCGCCGACACCGCGGTCTTCGGCCAGCCCGAGACCGGCCTGGGCATCACCCCCGGCTTCGGCGGCACCCAGCGTCTGGCCCGCCTGGTCAGCCCCGGCATGGCCAAGCAGCTGATCTATACCGCCAAGAATATCAAGGCTGACGAGGCCTACCGCATCGGCCTGGTCAACGCCGTCTATCCCCTGGACGAGCTGCTGCCCGCCGCCGAGAAGCTGGCCGAGACCATCGCCAAGAACGCGCCTATCGCCGTCCGCGCCTGCAAGCAGGCCATCAACGAGGGCCTTCAGGTGGACATGGACAAGGCCATCGTCATCGAGGAAAAGCTCTTCGGCAGCTGCTTCCAGTCTGCCGACCAGATCGAGGGTATGTCCGCCTTCCTGGAGAAGCGCAAGCACGAGCCCTATCAGAACAAGTAAGTTAATTGACAGGCACACCGCCTGATAATTAAGCAATTCATGTAAAAATTTAAGTAGGAGGAACTATCATGAAAGTAGCAGTATTCGGCGCCGGTACGATGGGCAGCGGCATTGCCCAGGTTTTCGCAGCGAAGGGCCACACCGCCCTGATGTATGCTTCCAGCACCGCCAGCGCACAGCGTCATAAGGACAAGCTGGCCGCCTCCCTGAACAAGAAGGTCGCCAAGGGCAAGATGACCCAGGAAGCCGCGGACGATATCATGAGCCGCGTTCTGGTCGAGGAGTTTGACGCTGCCGCCGATGCCGATCTGGTCATCGAGTGCGTGGCCGAGAACATGGCCGTCAAGAAGGAACTGCTGGGCAAGCTGGACGCCATCTGCAAGGACGAGACCGTCTTCGCCTCCAACACCTCCTCTCTGTCCATCACCGAGATGGGCCAGGGCCTGAAGCATCACCTGATCGGTATGCACTTCTTCAACCCCGTGCCCGCCATGAAGCTGGTGGAGGTCATCGCCGGCGGCAACACCCCCGCCGACCTGGTGGACTATATCAAGAACCTGTCTGTGGAGATCGGCAAGACCCCCGTGGTGGTCAACGAGGCCCCCGGCTTTGTGGTCAATAAGATCCTGATCCCCTACTGCAACGAGGGCGTTTGCGTTCTGCAGGAAGGCGTTGCCTCCGCGGAAGATATCGATATTGCTATGCAGCTGGGCTGCAACCATCCCATGGGCCCCCTGCATCTGGGCGACCTCATCGGCTGGGACGTGGTGCTGAACATTATGGACGTGCTGTTCAACGAGACTCACGATAGCAAGTATCGCGCAAACGTGCTGATCCGGAAGATGGTTCGTGCGGGCAAATTGGGTATTAAGTCCGGCGAAGGCTTCTTCAACTACAACAAGTAAAATCAGAAAAAGGAGAAAAAAGTATGGATTTCCATCTGACGAAGGAACAGCTGCTCGTTCGCAAGATGTACCGCGATTTCGCGGAGAACGAGGTCAAGCCCCTGGCCGCTGAGATCGACGAGGAAGAGCGTTTCCCCATGGAGACCGTCGAGAAGATGGCCAAGCTGGGCATGATGGGCATTTACTTCCCCAAGGAGTACGGCGGCGCTGGCGCTGATGTGCTCTCCTACGCCATGTGCGTCGAGGAGCTGGCCAAGGTCTGCGGTACCACTGCTGTTATCGTTTCCGCCCACACCTCCCTGTGCGCCGCTCCCATCTTCGAGAACGGCACCGAGGAGCAGAAGATGAAGTATCTGCCCGACCTGTGCTCCGGCAAGAAGATCGGCGCTTTCGGCCTGACCGAGCCCGGCGCCGGCACCGATGCCCAGGGCCAGCAGACCACCGCCGTGCTGGACGAGTCCGGCGAGAACTACATTCTGAACGGCTCCAAGTGCTTCATCACCAACGGCAACGTGGCTGACACCTTCGTGGTCATCGCCGTCACCGGCAAGACCGTTGACAAGCGCGGCCGCAGCATGAAGGAGATCTCCGCGTTCATCGTGGAGAAGGACGACAAGGGCTTCTCTCAGGGCAAGCACGAGAAGAAGATGGGTATTCGCGGCAGCTCTACCTGCGACCTGATCTTCGAGGATTGCGTCATTCCCAAGGACCGTATGCTGGGTAAGAAGGGCGAGGGCTTCAAGATCGCCATGAAGACCCTGGACGGCGGCCGTATCGGTATCGCCTCTCAGGCCCTGGGCCTGGGCGAGGGCGCTGTCGAGGAAGCCATCAAGTACACCAAGGAGCGCGTTCAGTTCGGCAAGCGCATCTCCCAGTTCCAGAACACCCAGTTCCAGCTGGCTGAGATGCACACCCGTATGCAGGCCGCGCAGTTCCTGGTCTACTCCGCCGCTATGAAGAAGCAGAACCACGAGCCTTACTCCATGGACGCCGCCATGGCCAAGCTGTTCGCCGCCGAGGCCGCTTCCGATGTGACCCGCCGCGCCGTCCAGCTGTTCGGCGGTTACGGCTACACCCGTGAGTATCCCGTGGAGCGCATGATGCGTGATGCCAAGATCACCGAGATCTACGAGGGCACCAGCGAGGTCCAGCGCATGGTCATCGCCAGCAATCTGGGCGTGAAGTAAGGTAGGAGGTAAAAGGAAAATGAAAATTCTCGTAACTGTTAAGCAGGTCCCCGATACCTCCGGTAAGGTGGCCGTCAATCCCGATGGCACTCTGGACCGTGCGTCCATGCAGACCATCATCAACCCCGACGATCTGAACGCCGTCGAGGCCGCCCTGTCCCTGAAGGACGAGCTGGGCTGCAAGGTCGTGGCGTTCACCATGGGTCCTCCTCCCGCAGAGGGTATGCTGCGTGAGCTGATGGCCATGGGCGTGGACGAGGGTGTTCTGGTCACCGCCCGTGAGTTCGGCGGTTCCGATACCTACGCTACCTCCCAGATCATCGCTGCCGCTATCGATACCTACGGCATCGAGAAGGACGACATCATCCTGGCTGGCCGTCAGGCCATCGACGGTGATACCGCACAGGTGGGTCCCCAGATCGCTGAGAAGCTGCATCTGCCCCAGGTCACCTATGCCGGCGAGATCACCAAGGACGGCGACACCCTGACCGTCAAGCGCATGCTGGAGGACGGCTACATGACCATCAAGGTCAAGACTCCCTGCATGATCACCTGCATCAAGGAGCTGAACACCCCGCGTTACCTGTCCGTGGGCGGCGCGTTCGAGTGCTACAGCAAGCCTCTGGTCACTATGACCTACGAGACCCTGAAGGATCACCCCCTGATCGACAAGAGCACCATCGGTCTGGCCGGTTCTCCCACCAATATTCTGACCTCCTTCACGCCTCCTCAGAAGGGCGCGGGCATGATGCTCGAGGGCGCTGACAAGGCTACCACCGACAAGCTGGCCGGCATCCTGGCCGCCAAGCACATCATCTAAGGAAGGAGAAAAGAAAATGGCTTTTAATAGTGCTGATACCGCTGCCTTCAAGAACGTATGGGTGTTCTGCGAGCAGCGCCAGGGCGTGATGATGCCCACCACCTTCGAACTGATCTCCGAGGGCCGGAAGCTGGCCAATGAGCTGGGTGTCGAGCTGTGCGGCATCCTGCTGGGCGACAACGTTGACGGCATCGCCGCCGAGCTGGGCGAGTACGGCGCCGACAAGGTGTACGTGTACAACTCCCCCCTGCTGAAGGACTTTACCACCGATGCCTACACCAAGGTGATCGTGGAGGCCGTTGAGGAGCTGAAGCCCGAGGTGCTGCTGTTCGGCGCCTCCAACATCGGCCGTGACCTGGCCCCCCGCTGCGCGGCTCGCCTGCACACCGGTCTGTGCGCGGACTGCACCCACCTGGACATCGACATGCCCAACTACAAGGGCTTCCTGCGCGAAGCTTCTACCCTGCCCGAGGAGCGCATCGAGAAGCTGGGCACCGTGATGATCAACCGTGAGCCCCACGATGTGTCCCGCGACCTGAAGATGACCCGTCCCGCTTTCGGCGGTCACCTGATGGCCTCCATCATCTGCCCCCGCTTCCGCCCCGCTATGGCGACCGTTCGCCCCGGCGTTATGAAGAAGCGCGAGTGCAAAAAGAACGTGGAGATCCTGCATCCCGCTTTTGAGCTGGCTGCTGCTGACATCCACACCGAGGTCACCGAGACCGTCAAGGCCGCCAAGAAGCTGGTTGACCTGATCGGCGCTGACTTCATCGTGTCCGTTGGCCGTGGTATCTCCAAGGACGTGGAGGGCGGCATCAAGCTGGCCGAGGAGCTGGCTGAGGTCCTGGGCGGCGTCGTGGGTTCCTCCCGCGCCTGCGTGGACGCCGGCTGGATCTCCGCTGACCATCAGGTTGGCCAGACCGGCAAGACCGTCCATCCCAAGGTCTACGTCGCTCTGGGTATCTCCGGCGCCATCCAGCACAAGGCTGGTATGCAGGACTCCGAGTGCATCATCGCCGTGAACAAGAACGACACCGCCCCCATCTTCGAGGTGGCTGACTACGGTATCGTCGGCGATCTGTTCAAGGTCGTTCCCGAACTGATCGAGTCCATCAAGGCTGCCAAGGCCGCCAAGTGATCGGACCCAGCACAATATAAAAAAGAGACGCCCTCGGGCGTCTCTTTTTTGTCCCCGCAAGTCTTTTCCTTGACCTTTCCTCCCGTTTCCTGTATACTGTAAGCACAAAAAAAGGGAGGATGACCTATGCCTTACGTCGCGTCGATCGGCCTGTATTTCGTCCCCGTTCTGTGCCTTCTGGGTGCCGGCTGGAGCTATGTCCGCTGGAAAAACGAGGAGGACGAGGCGCTGTCCCAGCGTGCCCGCAAAAACTGTAAGCGCTTCCTCATCGCCGTACCGGTGGCGATCGCCGTGTTCCTGGCGCTGAAGCTCGCGTTCCCGATCACATAACAAACAAAAAGCAGCGCAAAGCGCTGCTTTTTGTTTGCTGTTGCAGAGTTTTCAGAATTCCGGATAGCCTTCCTTCAGCGCCTCGTCATAGTGCGCCCGGTCGCCGCCGATAAACTTGGGCCGCGTCCGTGCCGCCAGCAGAATGGCGTCGCCGATGTGGTTCTGCGCCAGACGCACCGGCACCGCCACCCTCTTCAGGTGCATACCGATCAGCGTCCCGCCGATGTCCAGTCCCGCGTCGGCTTTGATCTCCTCTACCGCCACCGGGTGGGCGCAGGCCTTATAGGTGGCCGTGGCGAAAGAGCTGCCCGCCTTGGGCTGGGGCACCACATTCACGATATCCAGCGTGGGCACGGCCTCATGCTCCACGATGATGGCCCGGTTCAGGTGCTCACAGCACTGGGCGGCGATGTACACGCCCATGGGGCCGAATACACTGTGTAGCCCCGCGAAAATGGCGTCTGCCACCTCCGGCGTGGACCAGCTGCCCACCTTCTTGCCCACCACCTCGCTGGTGCTGCATCCCACCACCACGATCTGGCCCCTATGCAGATGGGCGACCTCCGCCAGCTCCTGTGCCGCCGCCGCGGCCTGCTGCCGCACCTGCGCCAGCAGATCTCTGTTCTCTACCTCATGCACGATACCTGCCATGACAACTACCTCATTCCATGTAAACTATGGCGGGCCGTCAGACGACCCGCCATAAGTATATCACACGCAGACCTTTTCTTCAAGATGCGTCCGCCGCGCTACCTGCAAAAGCAGGAACCCGGCCACCAGGCCCACAGCACCCTGTACCAGATTGCCCGGGATGCTGGCCGCCGCGCCGATACCCTTGCCCAGCAGCAGCGCCGCGTAGCCGAAATACCCGGCCACCATCACGACCTCTGCCGCCACGCCGCCGACCAGCGCGCCTGCGGTGTTCTTCTTAAAAGCCTTAAAGATCAGTGCCGCCACCAGCGCCATTGCGCCCTTGATGATGAGCGTGCCGGGCGCGTAATGGCCGTAGCCCAGCAGCAGGTCCGCCAGCATGGAGCCGATACCGCCGGCCGCCGCGCCCCACCAGGGTCCCAGCAGCCAGCCACTGAGCAGCACAAAGCAGTCGCCCAGGTTCACAAAGCCGTTCATGGGGGAGGGGATCTGCACCACCATCGTGGCCACACAGGACAGTGCCGCCAGCACCGCCGCCGTTACCATCGTTCTGATCTTCTTGTCGGACATAACACATTCTCCTTTACGAGGATTTTTTCTTTCTGCTATAGGAGGCGGCCCCCGCCCCGCATGGAAACGGGGACCGCCACAGGGGGGGTGAGAGGGTAGCTGTTGAAAAAGCCCTTGCTTTCGTTGACGATTTGTATTATAGTAGCAACTGGTATGATTAAAATATCCATTTTGATTTTACTTGTTAATACCAGATGAAAGGAGCCAGTCCAATGCTCACCTATACCCTGGACAAACAGGCGGGCCTCAGCCTGTATGAACAGCTCTACCGCCGGGTGAAGGCGGACATTCTCTCCGGCCGTCTGGCGGCAGGGGAGAAGCTGCCCAGCAAGCGCGCCCTGGCTGCCCATCTTGAGGTCAGCGTCATCACTGTAAAGAATGCCTACGAACAGCTGATGGCCGAGGGCTACCTCACCGGTGTGGAGAAGAAGGGCTATTTCGTCAGCGCCGTGCTGCCGTCGCCCGCAGCCGTCCCCGCGTCCCCGGAGCAGCCGCCTCCGCCCCGCGAGCCTGTCTGGTTCCTGGATCTGGCCACCAACTCCATCGCCGCCGAGGACTTTCCCTTTACGGTCTGGGCCCGACTCATGCGCCAGACCATTCTGGAGCAGGGCACCGGCCTGCTGCGGTCCACGCCGCCGCAGGGCGCCTGGGCCCTGCGGCAGGCCATCGCCGCCCACCTGCGGCAGTTCCGTGCCATGGAGGTCACTGCCGAGCAGATCATCGTGGGTGCCGGCACCGAGGTGCTGTACAACCTGCTGGTGCAGCTGCTGGGCCGTGATCGTCTCTACGGCGTGGAGGACCCCGGCTACGGCAAGATCGCCCATATCTACCGCGCCGCCGGCGCGGAGGTGACGGCTCTGCCCCTGGACGAGGCGGGCGTATCGGTGGAAGCCTTGCGCCGCAGCGACGCCGACGTGGTCCACATCTCTCCCAGCCACCACTATCCCACCGGTCTGGTGATGCCCATCGCCCGCCGCCAGGAGCTGCTGCGCTGGGCGCAGGAGGTCCCGGCGCGGGTCATCCTGGAGGACGATTACGACAGCGAGTTCCGCTTTGTAGGCCGTCCCATCCCCACCCTGTTCTCCATCGACGGCGGCGAGCAGGTGGTCTATCTCAACACCTTTTCCAAGACCATCGCCCCCTCCATACGTATCAGCTTCATGGTTCTGCCCCGCCGCCTGCTGGCGGACTTCCGGCAGAAGCTGGGCTTTTACGCCTGCACCGTCTCCGCCTTCGAGCAGTACACCCTGGCCCAGTTCCTCGCCGGCGGCTGGTATGAAAAGCACCTGAGCCGTATGCGTAAGCACTATCGCCAGAAGCGTGACGCCGTCATCGCCGCCGTGTACAAAAGCCCGCTGGCCCCCTATGCCGCCATCACCGAGGAGGATGCGGGCCTGCATTTCCTGCTGCGGCTGGACGGCGCGCCGTCGGACGAGACACTCCGCCGTGAGGCGGAGCAGCGCGGTATCCGTCTGGCCATGCTGTCCGATTACTACCAGCGTCCCCAGGACGCTCCCCAGCACGTGCTGGTGGTCAACTATACCGGCATCGACCTGGACCGGCTTCCCGCCGCCCTGGAGCGTCTTGCCGCCTTATGGAAGGAGAATGACCATGTATGATGAACTGACACGCGCCGACCTGCAAAAAATGCAGGAGGAGATCGACTACCGGGTGCAGCAGCTGCGCCCCAAGCTGATCGAGGATGTCCAGACCGCCCGGGCCTTCGGCGACCTTAGCGAGAACTTCGAGTACAAGTGCGCCAAGCAGGAGAAAAACCGCAACGACGCCCGCATCCGCTACCTCCAGCGGATGATCAAGACCGCCAGGGTCATCGAGGACAAGTCCGCCGCTGATACCACCGGGCTCTATGACACCGTGGAGATCTTCATGGAGAATTTGGGCAAAAGCCGAAAGATCCAGCTGGTCACCACCCTGCGGCAGGACGCCCTGAAGGGCTGGATCAGCAAGGAATCCCCCGTGGGCCGCGCCGTTATGGGCAGAAAGGCCGGCGACCGTGTCTATGTGGATATGGGCAGCGGCAAGGGCTACTATCTCCAGATACGCGCCATCGAAAAGGGAACGGACAACGGCGATATCCCCATCGGCAGCTTTTGAATGTGCCGCCGATTTCACACGGAAAAGCGAACGGCGCTTTAAAGTAACGAAGCATACAAAAACAGCACGGAAAGGCCACAAATCGCGGCCTTTTTCTGCATAGTGGAACGCGGGGCACAATTCGCCAAATTGCACAAAAAGGGACGAAAAAGTTTTGTGGTTTTGCGAGGGGGGAATTCTCCGAAACCCCCTTGAGAAATCGGCCAAATGGTGTTATTATCAACATTGGTAGTATATGGGTAGTCTGCGTAGCGCACATCTCATATGTCTGCGGAACAATTTTTAGGAGGAATTTAATATGAATGCTTATCTGGCAAGCGTGCTCGAGAGCGTCAAGACCAAGCATGGCAACGAGCCCGAGTTCGTGCAGACCGTCGAGGAAGTTCTGTCCTCTCTGGAGCCTGTGATCGAAAAGCACCCCGAGTATGAGAAGGTCGACCTGCTGGGCCGTATGGTCGAGCCCGAGCGTATGTTCACCTTCCGCGTTGTGTGGTGCGATGATAACGGTCAGTGGCACACCAACCGCGGCTGGCGCTGCCAGTTCAACGGCGCGATCGGCCCCTACAAGGGCGGCCTGCGCTTCCAGAAGAACGTGTACGAAGGCATCATCAAGTTCCTCGGCTTTGAGCAGACCTTCAAGAACAGCCTGACCGGCCTGCCCATCGGCGGCGCCAAGGGCGGTTCCGACTTCGATCCCGCCGGCAAGTCCGACGCCGAGGTCATGCGTTTCTGCCAGAGCTTCATGACCGCCCTGTATCGCTACATCGGGCCGGACATCGACGTTCCCGCCGGTGACATGGGCGTGGGCGGCCGCGAGATCGGCTACCTGTACGGCCAGTACCGCCGCCTGAAGGGCGTGTGGGAGAACGGCGTCCTCACCGGTAAGGGCCTGAGCTACGGCGGCTCCCTGATTCGTCCCGAGGCCACCGGCTACGGCGCTATGTACTACCTGCAGGAAGTGCTGAAGCACGAGAATGACACCATCGAGGGCAAGCGTATCGCTATCTCCGGCTACGGCAACGTGGGCTGGGGCATCATGAAGAAGGCCTCTCAGCTGGGCGCCAAGGTCACCTACTTTGCCGGCCCCGACGGCTATATTCACGATCCCGACGGTGTCATCACCGACGAGAAGCTGAACTTCATCCTCGAGATGCGCGCCAAGGATCCCATGCACTGCAAGCCCTATGCCGATAAGTTCGGCTGCGAGTTCGTCGCCGGCGAGAAGTGCTGGGGCGTCAAGGATGTTGACGTGTATATGCCCGCCGCCATGCAGAACGACGTCAAGATGGAGTCCGCTGAGAAGATCGCTGCTTCCGGCGTGAAGTACTACATCGAGGTTGCCAATATGCCCACCACCAACGATGCACTGAACTTCCTGCGTAAGCAGAAGGGCATCATCGTCGCTCCCTCCAAGGCTGTTAACGCCGGCGGCGTGGGCGTCTCCGCCCTGGAGATGGCCCAGAACTCCGAGCGTCTGGTCTGGACCGCTGAGGAAGTCGACCATCAGCTGCATAAGATGATGGAGAACATCCACAAGGTGTCCGCCGAGGCCGCTGCCGAGTACGGCCTGGGCTACGACCTGGTGGCCGGTGCCAACATCGCCGGCTTCAAGAAGGTCGCCGAGGCTATGATGGAGCAGGGCTGCTTCTAAGCCGAACCTTTTACGAGCCAACAAAAGGGACCGCGAAAGCGGTCCCTTTTTGTATCCCGAAAACCACTCGCTGGGCGAGTGGTTTTCGGGATACAAAAAAATCCCCCGCCGGACCCGGCGGGGGATATCTTGTTGTTATGCATCGTAGATGCCCAGTATCACAATACCCGCCACCACCAGTGCGATCATGGCGTAGTGCTTCCAGCTGAGCTTTTCCTTCAGGAAAATGCGGCTCCACAGCACTGAGGCCACGCAGTAGGCGGAGATGATGGGTGCGGCCAGGGCCACGTGTTCCGTGTCCGCCAGCGCGTAGATGTACGCGAACTGGCCCGCCGTCTCGCACACGGCGCCCGCATACTTGGGGCCCTCCCGCTTGGGGACGAGCCGGCTCTTCTTGATAAGCACCACATACACGAAGCATACGATGCCCGCCAGCAGAAATGTCAGCTCATAGGCGCAGTTGGCGCTGTCCTCGTTCAATGTCTCCAGCACCCGGCTGTCGGCGAAGGTGCCCAGTGCGTCCAGCAGGCAATAGATCACAGGCAGGATCAGCGCCAGCGCCGATTTGGCGTAGCGGTGGTTGCTGGCCTGCTGCCGTGCAGCCCGCAGGTCATCGTCCTCCCGGGCCTCCACGATGCCCAGACCGATGACGCCCACGCATACCAGTGCTGTGGCGGCCAGCTGCGCCGGCACCAGCTCGCCCAGGCCGCCGGTGGCCAGCGCCAGCACCGCCACCAGTGCGCCGCTGGAATTGCAGATGGGGGAGGAGATGGACAGCTCGATATACCGCAGGCCGATGTAGCCGATGGTCATAGAGCTGATGTACAGCAGGGACACCGGCAGATACGTCAGGATGATGCTGCCGTTGATCTCCGTGCCGTTGATAAAAATCTCATAGGCGGCGTGCAGACCCATCACCAGGCCCACTGCCATCACCATTTTAAGATGGCTGTATTTGTCGTCTGCGTCCTGGCAGCCGATCTTGCTGAACAGGTCAGAGCCGCTCCAGCAGATCAGTGCGATCAGAGAAAACCAAAACCACATAAAAAACTCCTTATTCTATCATGTATAGCAAGACCTGCTATACGATAATGTACATTATTCAGAAAGTAAAAGTATAAACAACGAACATAAAATGCACAGAAAAAGGAGGCGGCCGCCGCCGAAAGGGATGGTTGGGGAGAAACATACGATTTCCTCCATGGTTTACATAATTATAATGAGATCAGGCCGGCCTCCAGCATTTTCTGCAGGCTCATCAGGATGCCCAGCTTGGCGTGGTACCAGGTCAGCCCACCCTGGAAATACACCGCGTAGGGTGGCCGTGTGGGGCCGTCGGCGGACAATTCTATGGAGCTGCCCTGCACAAAAGCACCGGCGGCCATGATGACGTCGCTGTCATAGCCCGGCATAGGGGCTGGCTCCGGGGTGACATAGCTGTCCACCGGCGCGGCGGCCTGTATGCCCTTGCAGAAGGCGATCATGCCCTCCCGGCTGCCCAGTTCCACCGCCTGGATGATGTCGTGCCGCACCTCAGAAGCGCCTGGAATGACATGAAAACCAAGTTTTTCATAACAATTTGCGGCGAATACAGCACCCTTCACCGCAGAGGCCACCACCGTCGGCGCCAGGAAAAAGCCCTGGTAAAATTGGGTCAGCAGCCCCAGATTTGCGCCCACCTCCCGGCCAAGACCGGGGGCGGTGAGCCGCCGGGCGCAGCGCTCGATCAGGTCGGCGCGGCCGCAGATATAGCCGCCGGTGGGGGCCAGCCCGCCGCCGGGATTTTTGATAAGGCTGCCCACCATCAGGTCCGCGCCCACGTTCACCGGCTCGATCAGCTCTGTGAACTCGCCGTAGCAGTTGTCCACCATACAGATCACGTCCGGCTTGCATTGTTTACATAACGCAATCAACTCGCCGATCTGCGCTACTGAGAAGCTGGGCCTTGTAGCGTAGCCTTTTGAACGCTGTATCGTGATAAGTTTTGTTTTATTGCTTATTGCCGCGCAAATTTTATCGGTATCAAACGACCCGTCCGGCAATAAATCGACTTGACGATAACTTACCCCGTATTCCTTCAGTGAGCCCACCGACTCTCGAATGCCGATGACTTCTTCCAGTGTGTCGTACGGCGCGCCCACAGGGCTGAGAAGCTCGTCGCCGGGCAGCAGGTTCGCGCCCAGCGCCAGCGCCAGCGCGTGGGTGCCGCAGGTGATCTGCGGGCGCACCAGGGCGGCCTCCGCGCCGAAGCAGTCGGCGTAGACGCGCTCCAGCGTGTCGCGTCCCTCGTCGTCGTAGCCGTAGCCGGTGGAAAGGTTAAAATGATTGGCGGCCACGCGGTTTTTCTGCATGGCGGCGATGACCTTCAGCTGATTAGCCTCGGCGATGGCGTCGATGGCCGCAAAGCGGTCCTTCAGGTCGGACAGGATCGTTTCGCTGAAAGCCAGCACGTTTTCGCTGACGCCCAGCGCCTTATATGCTTCGTTCATAGTTCACCTCAGTTGGGAAATTGTACGCCGTTCAGGCGCATAATGAGTCGGATGGGATAGTCCCGATCCAGATAGTTCTTCTCGTACCACTCGAAGGTGGCGATAGGTGCGTGCATAAGCTCCGGTGCCTCGCAGCGAAAGGTCTCGAAGGTATTTCTGTCGCCGCTGAGCAGGGCGGCCACCACATCCAGCCGTCCCTCATCCGCAAGCCGCAGCAGGGCGTGGTCCATAGCGGCGGCACAGCCCTGCTCCTCCTCGTCGGCGTACGTCTCCCGACGGCCCAGCCAGTAGAGGAACTCCTCCGGGTCCAGGTCCAGTTTGGTAGTGATCTGGCTGAGCTTGAAAAACTCCTTGCGGTCCATGCGATTCAGCACGTCGATCAGATACTGCACAAGACCGTCGTCCATGGCAATGCAGTCCAGAAACACCTCAAAGGCGTGCTTGTTGGCATCGGGGTCGGGGGTCGCGGACTTTTTCTCCGCGGCAGGGGCTTCCTGTGCCTTATCCGCGTTTTGAAGAAACAGCTCAAAACCGCCAAGGTCGCCGCTTTCGGTGAACAGCTCCTCCGGAAGCACCGTGCCGTCCTGGGCGGCGCAGGCGCGGACAAAGGCGGCCATGCCCATATCCTGTAGCTGCTGGCCCAGCGCCTGTATGCGGGCGTTCTCATCGCCGCCTTCCGGCAGGGTGATTCCCTCCGGGGCAGGACGCGTGCCCTCCCATACCTCGGTCATATAGCGCAGATAGTAATCAAAAAGGGGCATAGTTCTCCCTCACTTTCCAAATTGGAATTGTACCATACAGCGCTTGCCAATGCAAGAAATATCGGGTATGATAGGGGAAAACCGTGAAAGGAGCCGCCTATGGAAGCGTACTATGTCTATATGCTGCGGTGCCGTGGCGGAAGCCTGTACACGGGGATGACCAACGACGTGGCGCGGCGGATGGCTATGCATTGCAGCGGCAGGGGCGCCAAGTACACCCGAGCCCACCCGCCGGAGGCACTGGCGGCACTGTGGCGCTGCGGTGACAAGGTGGCGGCGTCGCGGTTGGAATACGCCATCAAGGCGAAGCTGACCCACGGGCAGAAGGAAACGCTTGCCGCCGCGCCGGGGAGGATAGGGGAGTTGTTTCCCGCGCTTCCCGCCGAGGCGGTAACGACGCTGCCCGCAGGGAAGGAATTTCCAATTTTTGCAAATCAAACGTAAGCGCCGTTACCGGGAATGATAAAATTGGTTTTTTTTCACAAAATGCTCTGGACAAACCGGAAATTCTTGCTATAATGAAGCTATCCGCAGAGGTACCTCTGCTTTTACGTTTTAATGAGGATTAAAACGAGCGCATCTGCGGAAATCTGAACATAACGGGGTAGGAGACATGAAGAAATTGTTGGCAACGATACTGGCGCTGGTGGTGGCGCTGGGACTGTGCAGCGTGAGCTGGGCGGAAGATAATTATACTTACGAAAATGGTGAGTTAAAGAAAAATGGTACGGCAATGACTGCTGATGAGGTTAAAGCATTTAGCGGTGTTAATGTCATTGGGTTTAAGGACCACGATACTAAGGTTTATGCCACTGTACAGGAAGCCTACAATGATCTTTCAGAATTGACAACAGAGACTGTTGGTATGACAGGCACGGCTGATGATAGTAAGGTGACCGGCTTATATAGCCAAATTAATGACAAATACATTTCTATTCAGTGGAACATTTGGGGCCAACAAACTTTGCCGACTGGATATACGCTATCGCTGGGCCGCGAACAGGGCTATTTAGGCCAGTATTATCTGCGTAACCTGACGGTGGAAGGAAAGAATGATGCTGCTCAGCTGACTGCATCTACAATAACCGTTCCGTGGTCCTTTCAATATGTGAGCAATGATATCGAGAGCGTGATTCTCTCCATCTCCAATCTGAAGCTGCTGGATTCTGACACAAGCGGCATCCGAATCGCGCGAAACGGGATCGGCCTTGGCGGTACGTTTACCTTCAATCTGAATAACTGCAAGGTAGACGGCGGCTTCAATATGAGTGGTGCTTATCAAGGAGATTCTGTTTGGAATATTTCTGACAATACCTTTACTTGCCGTACTGGTGGGTATCCTACCTACCCGCTGATGCTGAATGGGACGGCAAAAAGTGACGCGGAAAAAGGAAGAAAAACTGTATTGAATTTTACGAGAAATACGGTTTCAGGATATGTCCGCGGGTTGAATTTTAATGCTTATGCAGGTGAGTTAGTCGTAACGGGAAATGAGATTTCGCCGGGTGCGGGATATTCGGCAGTTCAAGTGTCCTGCTGTGATACGGCGCGTATCGAAGGGAATAAAATTCATTTGAACGGCGGCAACGTGCTGACGATTCACGAAAGTTTTGTTAATAGAGATGCAGAAGGGCCCGCAGAGATCACAGTGAAAAACAATACTATTGACGGTAGCGGTTATGCTGTTTATGACGATGTGACTGCCAGCGGAAAGGCGTATGGTGAGGGAGAAACCGATGCCAATGTGAAACTCGTTTGGCAAAACAACCCGTGCGCTACGATGAAAACAGACACGGGAATTAAAGGCGGTGCCGTTAAAGCGACAGCGCCTGCTATTGCCCAGATAGTCAGTGCAGGGTCTACTCCCTCCACCGGCGGGTATTATTACCACCCCACCACCGACACCAAGGCGGACGAGACCAAGGGTTCTCCCAAGACCTTTGATGCGGGCGTGGGTATCTACGCCGTGACGGCGGTGCTGTCCGTGACCGGTATGGCGTGGGTCGGCAAGAAGCGGCACTGAGCGAACAAAAAAAGAAAGCCCATACGGGCTTTCTTTTTTTGCGTGTCAGTCGTCCAGCTTGCCCCGGGCATGGAGCACATCGTCGGGGGTGATGGTCATCAGGTCCTCGCGGGTGACGGTCGGCATCTTGGCCAGACGGTTGTTCTGCGCCACCAGAATGTGCTCGAACAGGTTGCGGACGCCGCGGGCATTGCTGAAGCTGGGGTCGGCGCTCTCCTCGGCGATGTAGTCGCGGACCAGGGGCTCGGCCTCCGGCGCGAGGACGTAGCCCTTGCCGCAGCGCATTTTGAAGATCTCGAACATCTCCTCCGGGGTGTAGTCCTCGAACAGCAGGAAACGGTTGAAGCGGCTCTCCAGACCGGGGTTGGAGTGGATAAACCTGTCCATCAGCTCCGTGTAGCCCGCTACGATGACCACCAGGTCGTCGCGGTGGTCCTCCATGGCTTTGAGGATGGTGTCGATGGCCTCCTGACCAAAGTCGTTTTCGGACTTGCCGTTGAGGGCGTAAGCCTCGTCGATGAACAGCACGCCGCCCATGGCCTTTTCAATGACCTTCTGGGTCTTGAGGGCGGTCTGACCTACGTAGCCGGCCACCAGACCGCTGCGGTCCACCTCCACCAGCTGGCCCTTGCTGAGAATGCCGAGACTGCGGTAGATGCGGGCCATCATGCGGGCCATCATGGTCTTGCCGGTGCCGGGGTTGCCGGTGAAGACCATGTGGAGCGACATATCGGTGGTGGGCAGATCGTGCTGCTCACGGAGCTTGTAGACCTGGACCATGTTGATGAGGTCGTGGACCTCGTCCTTGACCACGTTCAGGCCGATGTAGGTGTCCAGCTCGGCGAGTAGGTCCTCGATTTTTTCCGGAGGCGGAAGCTCCTCGGCTTTTTCGGGCGCGGCATCGCCGGGCTTGGCGTCGGCGGTGGGGGGGACGGGCTTTTCGGGCTCAGCAGGCTTTCCGGGGGCGGCGGGGGCCTTGCCAACGTCCTGGAAGGGCGTGCCCCAGAAGTCACTGCCCATGCGGCGGACGTTGTTCTCCGTCATGGAGCGTATCACGTCCAGCTGCTGCAAAATGATCTGATCTTTCTTATCCATAGTGGCACCTCTCAGTGAAATCGGATATGCCGCGTGGCACGCAGCAGAAGCGCAGTGATGAAGCCGGTCAGCGCACCGGTGAAAAGGGACACGGCCAGCAGAAAGGGGAGATAGCCCAGGACCATGGTGCTGCCAAGGGTGATGACCGCCGCGGCCATCTGGCCGATGTTGTGCGCCGCCGCGCCGCCGATGGACACGCCGTAGACGCTGAGCCTCGGCAGACGCCGCAGGAATATCATCACCAGCATGGCGGTCAGTCCGCCCAGCACGGAGAACAGCATGGCCGACAGGTTTCCGGCAAACAGTCCGCCCAGCAGACAGCGGGTCAGCAGAATGGCCAGCGCCGCGCCGGCACCCAACTGATACAGGGCGAACACAGTGACGATGTTGGCAAGACCCAGCTTCACGCCGGGAAGGGGCACCAGCAGGGAGATGGGGAACAGCCCCTCCAGGGTACTGAGCCCCAGCGCCAGCGCCGCTAACACGGCGCAGAGGGCGATGTTTTTTGCTGTCCATTTCATGTGCTCACCCCACGATCACGTCAGGTGCGTCCGGCGCGGACGCACCCTCCAGGTGGACGACCACCTGGGCAGGCAGGCACACGATGGACTGCCCGGCACGGGAGATAGCCCCGGTGTGGACGCAGTCCCGGGTGGGACAGTCGCTGTCGGTCACGGAGACGGCGCCGCCCTCGGCGGCAATGTGCAGCGTATAGCCGCGGCTGGTGACGGTGGCCTCGGTGAAGTCGGACAGGGGGACACGGCGGACCTCCTGACCGGAGATGTCGATGCCCACGGTGAGGGCGCCGCTTTGGTTTTTGGGCAGATAGAAGCACAGCGCGGAGACGACGGCCAGCAGCACGACCGCCAGCGCCACCAGCGCGTCAAAGCGGTTCCATTTCAGTTCAGGCGGCGAGGAGTTGGTAGACATAGGCGGTTCCGTCCTTTTCGTTGAAACAGTCAGCCAGGCCGGGGGTATAGACCACGCGGCCGTCCCGGGTGATGAGCACCATGTCAAAGGACATATCCTGGGAGCGCCAGAAGTCCACGGCGGCCTGCTCACCCATAACGTACAGGGCGGTGGAGTAGGCGTCGGCACGGGTGCCCTGCCCGCCGAAGCCGCCCCGTGTGACGACGGAGACGCTGGTCAGGTCACTTTGGACGGGATAGCCGGTCTTAGGATCGAGAATATGCTGGTACACCGTGCCGTCCGGCGCGGTGAAATAGCGCTGGTAGCCGCCGGAGGTGACCACAAAGGCATCCGACAGGCTCAGGGTGCAGACATAGCCCTCGCTGTCGGCGGGATCCTGAATGGCCACCGACCAGGGCTTGTTCTGGGCGTTGGTGCCGTAGACGTACACGTTACCGCCCAGAGTGGCGCAGCCGCCGGTGAGGGCGCTGCGGTGGAACAGGACGGCGGCGCAGTCGGAGGCGTAGCCCTTGGCGATGCCGCCCAGATCGACGGAGCAGCCCTCATCCAGAGAGATGCTGCAAAATTCGGACTGGTGGACGTGCTCATAGCCCACCAGAGGCAGCAGTGCGTCGATCTCCGCCTGAGAGGGGACGCGGGGACTGTCGGAGGTGATGCCCCACAGCTCCACCAGCGGGGCGATGGTGATATCGAAGGCACCGTCCGTTTCCTGGCTGTGCTGCAGCGCCCACGACAGCAGCTGCGCACCGTCCTCGTCCCAGACGGCGGAGCCGTCACGGTTCAGACGGGAGACCTCGCTGGTGTCCACCGTGCGGGAGAGGGAGGATTCCAGCGTGTTGACGGTGCGGCTCAGGTCAGTCAGCACATCATCAGCGCCGTCGCCGATGGCCACGAAGGTCATGTAGGTGTCCATGGCGAAGAGCTCCAGCGTCTCACGCTTCTGTGTGCCGCAGGCGGCGAGCGACAGGGCCATCAGCGCGGCCAAGATAAGGCAGGCAAATCGTTTCACAGTTCCCGCCGCCCTTCCAGCGCACGCATGAGCGTGGCGTCGTCGGCGAATTCCAGGTGGCCGCCCACGGGAATACCATAGGCCAGGCGGGTGACCTTGACGCCGAAGGGCTTGAGCAGCCGGGCGATGTACAGCGCCGTAGCCTCGCCCTCGGTGTCCGGGTTGGTGGCCATGATGACCTCAGTGATGCCGCCCTGGGCCACGCGGTCCAGCAGGGATCTGATGTGCAGATCATCGGGCCCCACGTGGTTCATGGGGGACAGCACGCCGTGAAGCACATGGTAACGGCCGCGGTACTCCCGGCTGCGCTCGATGGCGATCACGTCCCGGGGGTCGGCCACCACGCAGATGGTGGCGTCGTCGCGCTTCTGGTCGGCACAGATGGGACACAGGCCGCCGGCGGTCAGGTTCTGACACACGGGGCAGAGGGTCACGTTGCGCTTGGCGTCCATGATGGCGTCGGCAAAGGCCTGGGCCTCCTGCTCCGGCAGGGACAGCACGTAGAAGGCCAGCCGCTGGGCGGATTTATAGCCCACGCCCGGCAAGCGGGCGAACTGCTCCACTAATTTTTCCAGCGGGGCGGGAAAATACTCCATAGGATGTTACCCTCTCAGTTCTTTGATCTTGGCGGGGATGTCCGCAGCCTTGTATACGGCGCTGCCGGCCACCAGCACGTTGGCGCCGGAGGCGATGCAGAGCTTGCAGGTGTCGCCATCCACGCCGCCGTCTACCTCCAGTTCACAGGCAGGGTTCATGGCATCGATATAACCGCGGATGGCTTGGACCTTGGGCATCATATCGGCCATAAACTTCTGACCGCCGAAGCCCGGCTCCACGGTCATGACCAGGATCAGCTCCACCCTGTCGATGAAGGGCAGGACGGCGCTGGCCGGAGTCTTGGGCTTGACGACCACACCGGCCTTTTTGCCCTTGGCGTGGATCTTGTTGATGGCGGAGAGAATATTCTCCTCGGTGTCCGCCTCCACATGACAGGTGACGATGTCCGCGCCGGCGTCGCAGAATTGCTCTACATAGCGGACCGGGCGATCGATCATCAGATGGACATCCAACGGCAGGGCGGTGGTGGGACGAATGGACTTGACTACCGGGATGCCGATGGAGATGTTGGGCACGAACAAGCCGTCCATCACGTCCACATGGACGTAGTCGGCGGTGGAGATCTTTTCGATGTCACGGGCCAGGTAGGCAAAATCCGCGGACAGGATGGAGGGGGCGATCTTGATCATAGAGCAGCTTCCTTTCGCGCCGCACCGGCAGCGGTGCGGCGGCATAGTATGGGATATGCAGGCCCCGCAGTGCGGCAGACAGCGCAGCCGATCCCGCCCGGAGAGGTCGGGGCCTGCGGCGAGCCGGCGGGTGACCGCCGGCTCGCGGTGCATAATCAATTTATTATAGCATAGGTTTATGGCGAATTGCAAGGCGGCGGGACTGGTTTTGCACCGGCAGTAAAAAAACAAAAATTTGTCCATTCTGTGAATTTTGAATAAAAGGGGTTTACCTTTGCTGACTTTTCCTGTAAAATACCTTGTCAGAAAACCTGCGGTGTGGACGCGGAAGGCAAAGGGACGGTTTTATGAACTTCTTGCAACGTATTGGCAACGCGCTGTCGCGCTTCATGTATGGGCGCAACGGTGTGGACCGGCTGACGCTGACCATGGTCTGGACGGCTCTGGTACTGGATATCATCAACATTTTTCTGCGGGAGAAGGTGCCGCTGGCATACAGCATCATCGGCACCGTGGCCGGGATCATCACCCTGCTGGCACTGTTCCGGATGTTTTCCCGCAATCTGGAGAAGCGCCGGGCGGAGAACGCGAAGTTCATGGAGAAGGTCTGGTGGCCCATCAGCCGACGTATGACCGGGAAAAGGCAGCAGCGGATGGATAAAGAGCACTGCTACTTTACCTGCCCGGGCTGCGGCGCGGTGTGCCGGGTGCCAAAAGGGAAAGGGCGCATCGTCATCACCTGCCCCCGCTGCGGCAATGAGATACACGGAAAATCATAAGAAACATAAAAAAGCCCACCCCTTTTGGGGTGGGCTTTTATCGTTGTCACAGCACTTTGCTGAGGAAGTCCTGCAGCCGGGGGTCCTGGGGATGGTCGAAGATGTCCGTGGGGGAGCCTTCCTCCAGGATCTTTCCGTCGGCCATGAAGACCACACGGTCGGCTACCTCACGGGCGAAGCCCATTTCGTGGGTGACGACCGCCATAGTCATCCCGTCCTTGGCTAGGTCGCGCATCAGGTCCAGCACTTCACCCACCATCTCGGGGTCCAGGGCGGAGGTGGGCTCGTCGAAGAGCATGACCTCCGGATCCATGGCCAGCGCCCGAACGATGGCGATACGCTGCTTCTGACCGCCGGAGAGCATATTGGGGTATTCGTTGGCCTTGTCGGACAGGCCGATGCGCTCCAAAAGGGTGCGGGCCTGGGTCTCGGCCTCAGCGGGCGTTTTTTTCTTCAGGGTGACGGGCGCCAGCGTGATGTTCTGCAGCACCGTCTTGTGGGGAAACAGGTTGAAGTGCTGGAACACCATGCCCATCTTCTGACGGTGGAGATTGATGTCCACAGACTTATCCGCCAGGTCTACACCGTCGAAGAAGATGGCGCCGGAGGTGGGCTCCTCCAGCATGTTCAGGCTGCGGAGCAGCGTGGACTTGCCGGAACCGGAGGGGCCGATGATGGCCACCACTTCACCCTTGTGGATATCCAGATCGCAGCCGTCCAATGCGTGAACGGTGCCGTGGTTGTATTCCTTGACCAGGTGCTTTACGGAGATGAGAACTTTACTGCTTATCGCCACGGCGCATTCTCCTTTCTATGGCCTCGATGGCTTTGGAGGCGGGATAGTTGATGCAGAAGTAGACCAGCGCGGCCAGCACGTAGGGAGCCAGGGTGATGTAGCTGTTGCCGGAGACGGTTTGAGCGGTGTACATGATCTCTGCCATGCCCAGCACGGAGCAGATGGAAGACTCCTTCACCATGGTAACGACCTCATTGGCCAGGGCAGGGAGGACATTCTTGATGGCCTGGGGCAGCACGACCAGGCGCATGGACTGCCAACTGCTGAGGCCCAGAGAACGGGCCGCCTCGGTCTGCCCCTTGTCCACAGCCAGTATACCAGCGCGGAATATCTCGGCTACATACGCCGAGCTGTTCAGCGCCAAAGCGACCACGCCTGGGATAAACCGGTTGATGGCGATGAAGCCGAACAACAGTGTCCGGGGCAGGCTAATGTAGTGGAACAGTCCGAAGTAGATGATGGACAGCTGCACCAGCATGGGGGTGGAACGGAACACGGCGATATACGCGCCGGCGAACCACTTGATGGGCTTGACCTTGCTCAGCCGCATCATAGCCAGCAGCAGAGCGGGGATCACAGCCAGCAGCACGGATACCACCGCCAGCAGCAGGGTGTATTCAAAGCCGCGGACGAAGGCGGAGCCGTACTTGGGCAGGAACGAGAAGTTGAAGAAGTTGGTGTTGTCCATGTTGACAAACAGATCATTCCACGACATAGACGAGACATCCTTTCAAAAGTTCTGATACAGAGCGCAAGCGTGCAAAGCCGGGGCTTTGCACGTTTGCGGTAGTTGGCGGGGTTATCAGCCCACGTAGCTCAGACCCACGTTACCGTCCAGCACCAACAGGTCGATGGTGCCGTTCTTCAGCTCAGTGACCAGAGTGGGGACCAGAGACTCCAGAACCATGCCGTTGGCAGCATCGGGGAACATGTCGGCGGCAGCCATGGCCTTGGTGGTGTTCTTCTGGGCGCCGATGATGACGGAGGCCTGGTTGATATCGTCAACGGTCTTGTACTTGTCGGCGTCGGAAGCCTTCACCAGAATGACGGGAGGCAGATCGGTGTAGTAGGGATCGGAGAAGTCACAGGCCTTGGCACGCTCCTCGGTGTACTCGCAGGCGGCCAGCACCACGTCAAAGTCGCCGTTGCTCAGGGAGGTCACCAGGTTGTCGAAGTTCATGGACTCGATCTGCAGGGTCATGCCCATGGACTCGGCGATATACTTGGCTACTTCCACGTCGATGCCGGCGTACTCGGTCATAGCGGCATCTGCGAAGAACTCATAGGGGGGATAGTCGGGGCTGGTGCCCATGACCAGAACGGGCTTGTCGCTGGCGGCGGTATCATCGGTGGTCTCGGCGGCCAGGTCAGAGGAAACAGCGTCAGGCATATAGGTATCCTGAGAAGCGACCTTGTCCTCGATCTCCTTGATAAGAGCGCCGTCGTTGGCGGTCAGCTCAGCGATGGCCTTGTTGATGCCCTCCAGCAGACCCTTGGGGTCGCCCTTCTGCACCAGGACACGGTAGGGCTCCGTCTCGCCCCAATCCACCACGTTCTCCAGAACCACCAGAGAATCATCGGTGTTATCGGTGTTGGCATCATCCTTGGCGGTGTCGTCAGCCTTCTGGCCGCAGGCCACCAGGCTCAGCGCCATGACCAGCGCCAGCAGCATTGCCATAAACTTTTTCATGTTACTTACTTCCTTTCAAAACATGTATGGTCCTATACCGGGAACCGGAATATAGACGGTCATATTGGAGGTTCCCCTCCTGACGATGGCTACTATACACCTGGCGTGAATAAATGTCAACATGAATTTGTATAAAAATCCGCACGAAATGTAGATTTGTACAAAAAGCACATGATAAACTTGGGAACAAAGGAAGGATGGCTGTGCATATTGCTGTATACAATAGTCGCATAATTGAATAAATATGCAAATATGCAGAGTACAAGAAAAAAGCGGAAGCGCCAGCCTTTTGACTGGCGCTTCCGAATCCAAAAAGGGAGCCATGAAGAAGCTGCCGTGTTTACATTTCGATGAGCCGTGCGGCATACAGGTAGGTGCGGGCGTAGTAGCTCTCGTACAGGGAGCTGATGATGACACCGCTGGAGGTGCTGGCGTGGATGAACTGCCCGTTGCCCAGGTAGATGCCCACGTGGCCGATACCGCTGCCGCCGGTGGCAAAGAACACCAGGTCACCGGGGGCGCGTTCCTCCGTGGTGACACCGCGGCACATATAATACTGGCTGGTGGCGCCGTGGGGAAGGCTGATGCCGAAAGCACCAAAGACCTTCATGGTGAAGCCGGAGCAGTCGATGCCGCTGTAGCTGGTGCCGCCGTAGCGGTAGGGGGTGCCCAGATATGTGTACGCCTGAGAAATGACATCTTCCAGCAATGTATTGGTGGCGGCGGTGCCCTCATAGTCCGCGTAGTGCACGGGCTGGCAGTACTCGGCCAGAACGTATCCGGTGTCGGTACCATAGGTGACCTTGTACCATTCACCGTCATCGGTAACGTCCAGCAGCTGGGCTGCCTTGCCGTCAAAGATGATGCGAAGGCGATCGGCAGAGGTGTCCGGCTCGGCGCGCAGGGAGAGATAGGAGCCGCAGTCTACCAGAACGCCGTCATACTCTGCCAGAAAGTTCTGCTTTTCCAGAGCAGCCGTTTCCTGCAGCAGGGCCTGGGCGGCCAGTTGATTGAGGGTGGGTGTCTCGCCGCCGTCCAGCAGGCCGGAGGCCTGGGCCAGGCGCAGGCCGCTGCCGGTCTGCATAGCGGTAGCGGCGCTGGATGCCACGCCGTTGTCCGCCAGGACCTCGGCCGCGGCGGCGTAGCCAGTGGTGTCGATGGGCGTGGCCTCGTCCGCGTTAGCGGCGGTGACAGCGCCAGAGAAAAGCAGCAGGCCGGAAAGGCTCAGCGCTGCGATCTGTTTTCCAAGCATGGGATATTACCTTCCGTTCGCATAGGATCTGCCGGGGTAAGGCTCCCGGCATATACCGTCAGTCGGCGGGGAAATGGCTCCCCCGACATCTGACATGAATTATCATAGCACAAGTCTATCAAAAAAGCTACACAAAAATTACAAAATGGAAACAAAATTTTCAGAATGGTTATAATTGAAAAGAAAACTTGCAATATTTGCATAGCGAGTGCTATAATAACGGCGAAAAGTGCGGAGGTGAGCACATGGAACCATTGCAATATGAGGCGAGGGGATACCTGAAGGAGCCGTTTCGGTTGTTTCATCTGGCGGACGGGCGGGGGGAATATATCGAATACCACTACCATACGTTCCACAAGATCATCATTTTGCTGGCCGGAAAGGCCGGCTACGCGGTGGAGGGGGAACGGTATGAGCTGGCGCCGGGGGATTTCGTGCTGGTGGGCAGCGGGAGTATCCACCGGCCGGTGGTGGAGACGGGGGATTACTATGAGAGGATGATCCTGTATATCGCACCGGACTATCTGCGCGCACTGACGGTGGGGGACTGCGATCCGTCCGAGTGCTTCCGACAGGCACAGGAGACATTTCAATATGTATACCGGGACGAGGGCGGCAGCTGCGTGCGGCCGCTGTTCCAGGCATTGGCGGAGACGGTACGGCAGGGCGGCTACGGGGCAGCGCTGCTGGCGCAGGCGCAGTTTACGGAGCTGATGGTGGAGGTGAACCGGGTGGTCCGGGGTGGCCACCGGGTAGGCGCCGCCGGCGGCGACAGCAAGGTGGTGTCACTGCTGCAATACCTGAACCTGCACCTGGCCGATCCGCTGACCATTGATGAATTGGCCGCGCGGTTTTATATCAGCAAGTACCACATGATGCGCCGGTTCCGGCAGGAGACGGGGTATTCCGTGCATGGATACCTGACAGAGAAACGGCTGCTGCTGGCCCGGCAGCTGTTGGGCCAGGGCTGCACCCCGGCGGAGGCGGCGGCACAGGCGGGGTATCAGGATTACTCTACCTTTTCTCGGGCCTATAAAAAGCAGTTTGGCCATGGGCCTTCGGCGGACACCAAAGGAAAACAGCAGGATTTGCAAATAACAACGCAGGAATTCTGATTTACTTTGCGAAAAATGCCCGTATAATAGGGACTGTAAGACTTCATTTGAGAGAGTTGGAGGTCACTATGAAAAAATTTCTGAAGAACTACTGGTTTATTCTGTGTATGCTTACCGGCATCGTGGCAGGCTGCCTGGTAGGCGCGTTTGCGCCCAGTTTCGGCAGCAAGATCGAGTTTTTGGGTACGCTGTTCATCAATATGATGTTCTGCGTGGTGGTGCCTATGGTGTTCTGCTCCATTGCCTCCGCCATCGCCAATATGAAGAGCGTGAAGCGCGCCGGCAAGATCATGGGCGTGACCATCGCCACGTTCCTCGTCACCGCCGCCATTGCCGGTGTACTGATGTATATCGTCTGCCGCATCTTCCCGCTGGTGGATGGACATTACACCATCGTGGAGGGCGAGGTCGGCGAAGCGCTGGGCTTCGGCGATATGATCGTCAATTTCTTTACGAAGCCTGACTTTGCGGAGCTGCTGAGCCGCCGGGCCATTCTGCCCCTGATCGTGGCGGCGGTGCTGTTCGGCTTCGGTGTCCAGATGAATGGCGGTCCCGAGACCAAGACGGCGCAGTTCCTGGAGGATATCACCAACTGCATTATGAAGACCGTAAAGCTGGTCACCTACTATGCGCCCATCGGCTTCTTCGGCTTCTTCGCCAGCCTGGTGGCCACCTATGGCCCGAAGCTCATCGGCGATTACAGCCGTACGCTTATCATCTACTATGTGATGAGCTTTGCCTATATGTTTATCTTCTTCCCCATCTATGCCCGGTTCGGCGGCGGCAAGGGCGGCGCCAAGATCATGTTCTCCAAGCTGTTCCGCCCGGCGGCGGTGTCCTTCGGTACCTGCTCCAGCGTGGCTACCATTCCCACCAATATGGAGGTAGCGGAGGAGTCCGGTATCAGCAAGGACGTGACGGACATCGTGCTGCCCCTGGGCGCTACCATGCACATGGACGGCTCGGCCATGTCCGCCATCATCAAGGTGGCATTTCTGTTCGGCGTGTTCGGGATGGACTTCTCCACGGATAAGGCTATTTTGGCTATCATCGTGGCGGTGTTTTCCTCTGTGGCCATGAGTGGCATCCCTGGCGGCGGCGGCACCGGCGAACTGGTGGTTTGCACCATCTTCTTCCCTGACCAGCTGGCCATCGCGTACCCCATCGCGCTGGCTATCGGCAATCTGGTGGATCCTCCCGCCACCATGGTCAATGCCGCAGGCGACTATGTGGTATCCTTCATCGTGTCCCGCTATGTGGACGGCAAGGACTGGCTGCAAAAGAAGCTGCACGGCAAGACGGAGGCGTGAATACGTGAAAAAGACAGCGGCGGACGCGAAGTGTCCGCCGCTGTCTTTTTGGGGGAGAGAAAGGCATGGTGATGTGTGGTTTATACATGGAACTCCGCCTCGGAGTACAGCGCTATCTTCGCGCCGGTGGCAAACTCGTTTTTCCCTATCGTTACCATCTCCTGGACTTTTTGGTGACCTCATTATATGCTTAACTTATAAATAAGTAAAATTGATGTTCATTATATGAACATGCAGAAATGTTATTTGAGCATGCATCGATACAAAGCGTTTTTGAAGGTGGCGGAGGTGGGCAGCTGCTGTGACGCTTTACAGCTTTAGTCGACAAAAATATTTTTGATAAGGTGGTTTACTTTCGCGGACTAAAATGCTATACTGGCATCAGTACCCAAAAAGGGAGAAAGAAGGAGAGACGATCATGGTTCGAACCGCAAAGTCCAAGATCGGAAAGAAAGAAAAGAATGACCGGCTGTATAAGGCCATTCTGATGCTGGAGACGGAGGAGGAGTGCTATAACTTCTTCCAGGATCTGTGCACGGTGTCTGAGCTGCGGAGCATGGAGCAGCGCTATGAGGTAGCCACGCTGCTGAACGACGGGATGATCTACAACGACATTCTGGAGCGCACCGGCGCATCCAGCGCTACCATCAGCCGAGTGAACCGCAGCTTGATCTACGGCAACGGCGGGTATGAGAGCGTGCTGGAGAAGATGAAGGAGAAAGAGAAGAAATGAGCTGCTACGAGGCGCTGGCCGGTTCATATGACGCGCTGACCGAGGATGTGGGCTATGGAAAGCGGCTGGATTTCATCGAGAAGCTGCTGTGCCGCAGCCGTATCCCGGTGAAGCTGGTGCTGGACTTGGCCTGCGGCACCGGGACCATGAGCTGGCTGCTGACGCAGCGGGGTTACGAGGTCATCGGCGTGGACGGCAGCGAGGATATGCTGGCGGCGGCCATAAGCAAGGGCGGGGAGACACAGGGCGTGCCGCCTGTCTTCCTGCACCAGTCCATGCCGAAGCTGGACCTGTACGGTACGGTGGACGCGGCGGTGTGCTGTCTGGACAGTCTCAACTACCTGACGGACCCAAAGGACGTACAGCGGACATTCCGGCGGCTGCATCTGTTTGTGGCCCCCGGCGGGATGCTGGTGTTCGACGTGAACACCGCGGCTAAGCTGGCGGCGCTGGACGGTCAGGTATTCCTGGATGAGACGGAGGATACCTACTGCGTGTGGCGGACGGAGTACCACAGGGGCCTTTGTACCTACTACATGGACCTGTTCCGCCGCCGCGGCGACGGCGCATGGCGCCGCAGCGCGGAGGTGCACCGGCAGCGGGCCTACTCTGCGGAGGAACTGACCGCCTGGCTGGCAGCGGCGGGCTTTGGCGATGTTCGGGTCTACGGCGATATGCGTATGCGCCGGCCCCGTTCGGATGAGCAACGGGTCTACATCAGCTGCGTCCGCAAATAAAGCGGCCCGGGACTCGGGCGGATCAAAAGGAATGACCGCGCCCCGTCCAAAAGGGCGGGGCGTGTGAGGCGAAAGAGGGTTATATCTATGGCAGATCGTATCGTAAGAGCTATTTCCACCGACGGCATGGTGCAGGCGGCGGCCATTTGCAGCCGTGGCCTGACGGAGCGCGCCCGGCAGATACACAAGACGCTGCCTGTGGCCACGGCGGCGCTGGGCCGCACACTGGCGGCGGCGTCCATGATGGGCAACGCCCTGAAAAGCGACGGCGCCAGCCTGACGCTGCAATTCAAGGGCGGCGGTCCGCTGGGCACGGTGCTGGCCGTCAGCGACAACGAGGGCAACGTGCGGGGCTACGTGACCAACCCCCATGTGGACCTGCCTCTGCGGCCGGACGGCAAGCTGGACGTGGGCGCGGCCGTGGGTCATGAGGGCACATTGACGGTCATCAAGGACCTGCACATGAAGGAGCCCTATGTGGGCACCATCGATCTGCTGGGCGGCGAGATCGCCGAGGACGTGGCGGGCTATTTCGTGGAATCGGAGCAGATCCCCACCGCCTGTGCCCTGGGCGTACTGGTGGACCGGGATCAGAGCGTCAAGGCCGCCGGCGGATATCTTATCCAGCTGATGCCCGGCGCGGGGGAGGACGTCATCACCAAGGTGGAGGGCGGCATCATGGCCGCGGGGCCGGTTTCGGCGCTGCTGGACAAAAACGACGACCCGGAGCAGCTGCTGCGGGACGTGATGAGCGACTTTGACCTGAAAATATTGGAGACGTGCCCGGTATCCTACAAGTGCTATTGCAGCCGGGAACGGGTGGAACGGGCGCTGATCTCCCTGGGCCGTGACGAGCTGGAGCAGATGCTCTCCGAGCAGGGTGGCTGCCAGCTGACGTGCCAGTTCTGTGACGCGGTGTACGACTTCTCGGCGGAGGACCTGAAGGGCCTGCTGAAAAATATGTAAGGAAAAGGACAAAAATTGAAAAATTTTTGTTGACAGATGCGGATGGGAACGTTATAATATGCCTTGTCGTTTGAACGACAGGTACGGGAGCATAGCTCAGCTGGTTAGAGCACCTGCCTTACAAGCAGGGGGTCACTGGTTCGAGTCCAGTTGTTCCCACCATCCACACGGCCAAGTAGTTCAGTTGGTTAGAACGCCAGCCTGTCACGCTGGAGGTCGAGGGTTCGAGCCCCTTCTTGGTCGCCATATGCCTCGGTAGCTCAGTTGGTAGAGCAGCGGACTGAAAATCCGCGTGTCGCCGGTTCGACCCCGGCCTGAGGCACCATAGGCGCTGCAATAGTGGTGCCGCCTGCGGGCGTAGCTCATCTGGTAGAGCGCGACCTTGCCAAGGTCGAGGTAGCGAGTTCGAGCCTCGTCGCCCGCTCCAAAAAGAAACACCATCCGTCAGGATGGTGTTTTCTTTTTGGAATGCCGCGGGCAGCCATGAACTCGCTGCCTCGACCTGCGCGCAGCGCGTTAAATCAAGAGGTCCGGCAGGGCTCCTGCGAATGGCTCTGCCATTCGTGGGATGCCGGCAGCGAGTCGCGCCACGTGATGAGGACATCGCCGCCCGAACGCTGGAGTACATGACTGCGATGGAAACTGCTCTGCAGCCCGAAGCCAGCGGGCTGGAGGGCGACTATCGAATCCTTGCCGACTTCAACGGCACAGTGCTGGCGGGAACGCATAGTAAACACGGCATCCAGTTTGTTACCTGGGATCGGGACTATGATCGCACAGACGAGGCTCTCCGATGGCGAAATACCGGTGCGGCTGAAAAGTGGGATCGAAAAAGGCAGAGTTTTCGCAGAAATCCTTTTTTGGCTTCATTTGATTACTTTATTTTTCGGCAGCGGTGTGTTATACTCTAAAGATAACAATTCATGATGGGTGCACCATGTGCTTGTACTATCAAAGATAAAGTAGGGATCATATGAAACGAAATCGCAGCGGATTTACATTGATGGAAATGCTGATCGTCATTGCGCTCATTGCCGTACTGATCGCGATCGCGATTCCGGTATTTGCGTCACAGCTTGAAAAGAGCAGGGAGGCCACAGACCTTGCGAATGTACGCGCCGCGTATGCACAGGTCTCCACAGAGGCGCAGCTCGGAAATTTTGAGGCCACGGTCACGGTCGATCTGAAGCAGAAGCAGGCGGACTGGCAGTCGGTCGATCCGGTAAATATCGGCGGCATCGTCCATTACAAAAACCAAGGAAATACGGATAATTGGAAGGGTGTTGCTTCTCCCAACGGGACCTGTGTCGTCTCCTATAGTGCGGATCACGGAATTATTTTTACCTGGAATGGGAAGGCCGATTCGCCCGGGCAGAAATACCCGTTTAATACAAAGGAAACGGATTTCTTCCAGCTTTTATACGATACGGATTTTTGGAGCAAAATGCAAACGAAGTTAAACTTTGAGTTTGACTCCAGATGTCCGAATTCGGAATATGTTCCGACCATTACCGCGGCGATCAAAAAGCTGGACAACAGTCTCCTGCAGCAGCCGGACTGCACCTGGGCTTTTCTCGGCAGCGGAATAGACGGGAAAAAGGCAGACCGATATCTCTTTTGGACATCCCTGAACACGGATAAGGTCGGGGCCGGAAAGGAAATTCCCGTGATCGTCCAGACCGGGGACGGGAAGTACTATGTTTCCGAAACCACGACCGGCAAGAGGACGAAAAACGGCAGCGAATATGTCGCCGTTTCCCAATCACTTACTTCGCAAAACCAGTATAAGCAGATTCTGAAAAACGGAGAAGAGTTTTCTTCGTTAGAGGAGGCCTACGACGCCTACCTCAGCGCTTTGGGCAATTCCAAGTATGACTCGGTTCGCGGGTCTTGAGGCATTTCCACCGATATGACGCTTGTTTTTCCGCGTGTGCGCAGTCGACAAAAACGCCGCCCTTTCGGGCGGCGTTTTTGCTTGCCGCTGCTGCGGCGTACCCCTGTCGGTATCGACCCGGAGAGAATAGCTGGTTTACTGCCCGCAGCGCCTGCCGTTCCACGCCAGACCGGCGGTGCTCAGCAGGGCGGCAGCGGCATAGAGCGCCACGCCGGGGTCCGTGGTCTTGGGGCTGGCGCTGCTGCCGCCGGCAGAGGGGGAATAGTAGTAGCCGCCGGTGGCGGGGGGAGTGATTTGTCCGGTCGGCGTGATCGTTTTAACATTGGGAAGACTCAGATATCCGTCTGTGGCGGGAACCGTAGTCACTGCGTTCCCGTTCACCGTAGCGGCGATTTCTCTGGCGAAGTCATATTCTCTTTCCGGCATCAGCAAAACGGAATACACATATTTTTTCCCGCTTTCAAACGCTGTAATGGTCGGCAAGGTGCTGTATATCTCGTCGTCGGAATGCCATATAGCAACGGGCTCATCGTTTTCATTTAATTCTTGCCACCATTCGTCGTAAATTCGGTATTTGCCCTGATCGGCGGCGGCTACGGCGGCCGTAGCCTTTGGCGTATCTCCTGTTTTGTAGGAAAGGGTTGCGCCGATGATTTCAACGGTGGTGATTTCTGAATCGTCAGGATTTTCAGAGTTCTGCTTAAAGTGAGCCGTGAATATCACATTATCTCTCCGCACATTAACGCTGTTCTGTATTTGATCAGAAGAAAGAGCGGTGCCGGCCGGAATGGCAGTACCACTGCCGGCCTGGTATACGGCAGCATCGGCTGTCCAGTAGGCAAACTCGTATCCCGAATTTGGAAGTAAAGTATCGATGATGCTGCCGGCAAAGCTGAGAGTCTCTGTCTCGGATACATTCAGCTTGTAGTAGTAGGGCTTGTTAACATCATCGTCAATGCCATAATACACAAACGGAATCTGGTCGTTTTTAGTCATGGTTCCATAATCGCCGGGGTAAAATTTAACGGCATACGCTCCAGATTCCGCAAATGCTGACAGCGGCGACAGCGCCAGGACCAGCGTAAGGAGCAGCGCCGGAAAAAACCTTTTCTTTGCCATTTTGTTCCATCCTCTTGTTTCAATTTTTCACGTATTTACAAGCTTTTTACGTTTTCTATTGTACCACGGCGGCCGAGGCAGGGAAACGCGATTACCGGCTGCGGCGATTGCTGGTTTTGGAAATTTTCTTGCTTCACTTTTCTGCCATATGGGCGTATACTATACACAGCTTTCACCGCAGGAGGTGCGCCATGCGCTTTTGTGAGCAGCTGAACGAATACATTACCCGGCTGGACTGCCGGGGCAAGGAGCTGGCGGAGGCCGCCGGGCTATCCGCACCGTCCCTGAGCCGCTACCGCACCGGCGAGCGCACGCCGGGCCGCGGCAGCGCCGTGCTCACGGCGCTGAGTGATGCTTTGGCCGATATGGCCAAAGCAAAGGCGCTGCCGGATATGGACGCGGACACACTGTATAGCGCGTTCCTGCAATGCGATGAATATGCCGGCACGGACAAGAAAATGCTGCGGGAGAACTTCAATGCGCTGATCGAGGTCATGGGGCTCAGCGTGGCGAAGCTGTGCCGCTGCGCCAACTACGACCCGTCCGCCATCTTCCGCTTCCGCTGGGGCGAGCGTCAGCCGGCGGAGCCGGAGCAGTTCGCCGCCGCCGTGGCGTCCTATGTTTCCCGGGAGATGGACGGCCCCGCCCAGCGGGAGGTGGCCTCCGCGCTGCTGGGCTGTGCCGCTGAAGATCTCGGCGACCGCGCCGCCTACTGCCGGCGGGTGCAGGATTGGCTGCTGGGCAGCCATGCGCCCCGGGAGGACAGCGTCTCCCGCTTCCTGACCAAGCTGGATGAGTTCGATCTAAATGCGTACATACGCTCCGTCCATTTTGACGAGCTGAAGGTCCCTGTGGCGCCCTTCCAGCTGCCCACCAGCCGCAGTTACTCCGGTTTGCGGCAGATGATGGACAGCGAGCTGGACTTTATGAAGGCGGCGGTGCTGTCGCGCTCCACGGAGCCGGTGTTTATGTACAGCGATATGCCCATGACGGAGATGGCCCAGGACCCGGAGTTCCCCAAGAAGTGGATGTTCGGCATGGCGCTGCTGCTGAAAAAAGGTCTGCGGCTGCAGATCATCCACAACATTGACCGCAATCTGCCGGAGATGATGCTGGGATTGGAGAGCTTCATCCCCATGTATATGACCGGCCAGATCGAGCCGTATTACTTCAAAGCGCCCCAGGGCGGTGTGTTCCTGCATTTCCTGCGGGTATCCGGCACAGCCGCGCTGACCGGCGAGGCTGTGTCCGGCCACCATAGCGAGGGGCGGTATTACCTGACCAACAACCGCGCAGAGGTGGCCTATTACCGCCGTCGGGCCGACGCTCTGCTGGAGAACGCCAAGCCGCTGATGGAGATATACCGTGCCGACGTCGCTTCCCGGCTGAACGCGTTTCTGTTGGCAGACAGCCGCACCCCCGGCCGACGGCGGTGTGTCCTATCGGCGCCGCCGCTGTATACCGCGGACCCCGCGTTTTTGACGGCGGTGCTGCAAAGACACGATGTGCCTGCGCCGGATCAGGAGCGCATCCTGGCCCACGCCAAAAGCCACCGGGAGCAGGCCGAAACCATCCTGCGGGACAATGAAATGGTGTTGGCTCTGCCCCGACTGACAGAGGAAGCCTTTGAACGATACCCGATGTCCCTGCCCCTGTCAGGATCGTTCTATGAACGTGATATACCGTATACCTATCAGGAGTATCTGGAACACATCGATCAGACAGAACAGTTCGCGGCAGTGCACCCACGCTGCCGCCTGGAACTGACCGCCGACAGCACCTTCCGCAATTTGCAGATCGTCATGCACGAGGGGCGGTGGGCCATGGTGTCCAAGGAAAAATCACCCGCCATACATTTTGTCATCCGTCACGCCAAGCTTCGTAGTGCTATTGAGAGCTTTGAGCCGCCGCTGGTGGAGGAGTGACAGCCCGCGCGGTCAGTAAGCACCGGCGTGTTTGTGGTCAAAATTATGGTCAAATCCCCGTTCTGGCGCAGAAGAAAAGCCCTGTAACCGGCATGGTTACAGGGCTTTTCACTGGCGCAGTGGGAGGGATTCGAACCCTCGTGCCGCTTTTGACGACAACACGATTTCCAGTCGTGCTCGTTATGACCTCTTCGATACCACTGCATATTCGATTCGCTGACAAACAGTATGGACTATTATACCAAAAATACCAGGTTTGTCAAGATGGAATTTTCGGGGTGAGTTGTGGAATTGACAGCAAATATATAAGTTGACATAATGTGTAATTTTGAACAATGAAAATCTGCTGATTATAGGGCGGTGCATGGTTTACATAACCATACACCGCCCGGATGCGATACCGCGGTTATTGCAGCTTGGAGCAGACCTCGTCCACGGCGTCGTCAAGGGCGCAGGTCAGGCGGTGGAGGGTTTTGCCCGCCTGGGTCTTGCGGAACTTGGGCGAGGGACGAAGGGCGTTGTCCAGCAGGACGCCGACAGCCATGCCGGCGACCATTCCCTTGAGGAAAGTACACGTTTTCATCGTGTTCACCTCTTTTTCGTTGCATTTTTATCCTTTATCGGCCTGTGTACAGTATGCCCGGCAGAGGTGAAAAAATGCGAAAAAGACGGCGGTGTTTCTTGCCAAGCGGGGGCGGAATTGGTATAATACCATGAGACGATGTCAGACACTTGCGTAGATGTTGTTTATAGGTTATCTATACACTATTTATATGCCATTTGCCATTTTGCGTGCTCTTAGTGCGTGTATATGGGAGCGCAAAGGTAAAAAAGGAGAACATGATGTTTGATTTGGAATTGCAGCGGCGTATCCGCGAGAAAAAAACACCGTTGGCGCTGACGCTGGCGCCGGAGGCGGAGAAGCTGAATGGGAAGTTTGTGAAGAACTTTATCGATATGTTCGGCGACACGCCCATGGCCCAGGCGGAGGCGCTGCGGTATCACGGCACGACGCTGCTGGACGCGGCGGCGGGAAAGCTGCCCGCGGTGGTGCTGCGGGGCGGAGCGTATCTGCGTCACGGGATGATGGGGGCGGACGTGCTGGCGAACCTTGTCAGCGCGGCCCATGCCAAGGAACTGTATGTGATACTGGATATGAACACCGCGGAGCCGGAGTGCTGGGCCGGGTACGGGGCGGACGCCGTGACGGTGTGCCCCTACGGCGGAAGCGGGTGCCTGGAGGCTGGGGAGATGCTGCCCATCGCGGCGGTACGGACTGGCGGACAGGTGCAGAGTCTGGTGGCCGGCGACCGGGCGCTGTGGCTGTCCGTGGCGGAGCAGATGGCACGCCGGGGTGCAGCGCTGGCTGTGTCCACGGGGTACAGTCTGGATGTGAGGGACGTGCGGAGAGTATGTCCGGGGGCGTTTTTGCTGTTGGAGGACTGCGACGGGGAGAATGCGCTGCCGGCCTTTGACGATATGGGTCACGGGGCGCTGGCGGCAGACAGTGCTTTGCAGTACGCGGCGGAGCCGGCGGCGGCGGTCGAGGAGGCGGTCCGCGCGTGGAAGCAGTGGGTGACGGTGGTATGACGCGGCTGTATCTGATCCGCCACGCGGAGGCGGAGGGAAACCTGTACCGCGTTGCACACGGCCACTGCAACGGGCTGATCACCAACTACCGGGGGTATCAGCAGATCGACGCTCTGCGGGAGAGGTTCCGGAAGGTGGACATCGACGCGGTGTACAGCAGCGACCTGTACCGGACGCAGATCACCGCACGGGCCATCTGGCTGCCCAAGGCCCTGCCGCTGCATCTGGAGCCGGCGTTCCGGGAGATCTGCATGGGGGAGTGGGAGGACCACACCTGGCATGAGCTGAACGTGAGATACCCGGAGGAGATGTACAACTTCAACCGGCGGGCCGACCTGTGGCGTGTGCCGGGGGCCGAGACGGCGCAGCAGGTGGTGGACCGGTTTATCCCGGCGCTGGAGCGCGTGGCCCGGACCCATGAGGGCGGCACCGCAGCGGTATTTTCCCATGGGATGGCGCTGCGGACCGTGCTGGGCGTTTTGCAGGGGCAGACGCTGGCGGAGGTGGGGCAGACGCCCCACGGGGACAACACCGCCGTGTCGCTGCTGGAATGGGAGAACGGGACGTTCCGAGTGGTATACCGGGACGACAACAGCCATCTGACGGAACGGGGACTGTCCACCTTTGCCAGGCAGAGCTGGTGGAAGGAGAAGAACATGGTGGAGTCCGGCGAGGGCTACGGCCCGCTGCCGGAGGAGAAGCGGGCGGCGCTGGGTATGCCCGCCGGGGGCGAGGCTACCGGCGTGTGGTACGGCGAGGCGCTGATCGGAGCCTTCAGCCTGTCCGATGAGGGGGACGCCCTGCGGCTGAGCTGGTACGGCCTGACTCCGCAATGGCGAGGGAAGGGCCTGGGTATCCCACCCATGGGGCAGGCTGTTGACGCCTGCCTGCGGCGGGGGAGGGATATTCTGCGGGTGGACTGCCCGGACAAGGGGCTGCGGCTGTTCTTCGCACGGCTGGGCTTTGTGCCCACGGCGGGGGATACCATGGAGAAAGATGTGCGGCGTATTATGCCGCCGGTACCGGCGGCGTGGCAGTAACGGCGGGGGATTTTGCGTCAATACTTCGCGGCGGGGGGAGAGTTTCGCCGCCCCGGCGGCGAGCAGCTTTCTTTCAGCGTTGAAAGAAAGCTGCCAAAGAAAGCCGCTTGAAACTACGTTTCAAGACTTCCTTGGCGCGGGGACAAGCAGGTGTTGCGCCTGCGGGCGCGGGATGGGGCGTTTCGTGCTCCGGCACGAGTAACTTTCTTTTTTTGTAAAAAGAAAGTTACCAAAGAAAACCACTCAAACCTACGGTTTAAGGATCCCTTGGCGCGGGGCGGGTTTCGCCGCCCCGGCGGCGAGCAGGTTTCCCCCTGACGGGGAGGCGGCCTCCGGCGGCCACATTTCTTTCTGCGAAGAAAGAAATGTGGGAAAGAAAGTCGCTTAGACCTACGGTCTAAGGATCCCTTGGCGCGCTATGGGTCATGCAGATTTGGCGGTATGCACTCGCGCATGAAGTGCGGTGGGTAACATTGTCGGTTCAGGGGACTGCTTGTACCTCTTGCGCCGCTGCCGCTGACAACAGCGAGGGTAGGAGCTGGTACGCTGGTCGTTTTTGGCGATTATCAAATCGCGCCCATTGCGGCGCGAAGCACCGCAATGGTTAGGTGGCGGCTAACGCCGCCGGGATATGGGGGCACCTGTCTCCCTGCGGGTCGGTTCGCGGATCTGACACGCCACCGGCCTGTCATTCAACACCGCGGACCCATCAAGGGGGAAGGCTTTGGGGGATGACGGTAGGAGCGAAAAACGCCTGCCGTGGCTGAAGCAAGCGGCCGCGTCAGCCTCCGCGCCGGTGAACGCAGGCACAGTCCTTTTATCCGACAACGGCGACAAAAGGCTATGCCCGCGAGAATACGCAGCAAATCACTGCCGGGTATAGCGCGCTGAGGAAGTGCAGAAACGTAGTTTCTGCCGGCGTTCTTTCCCCCATTTCTTCCGCTGTTGGAAGAAATGGGGCCGTCGGAGACAAAGAAAGCGCTCGCGCCGGGGCGCGAAATAGCCCCTGCGGCGGGGACGAGGGGCCTTACGCCGCTGCGCGGCGACGCCTCATCTGCCCCCTTCGGGGGCACCTGTCTCCCTGCGGGTCGGTCGGTTCGCGGATCTGACACGCCACCGGCGTGTCATTCAACGCCGCGGACCCCTCAAGGGGAAGGCTAACGGGGGTACGCCATTCAACACCGCGAACCCTGCGAGGGGAAGGCTTGGGCTTGTGCGGCCTGGGAACCCGTCTCCCTGTGACCTCATCAGGGGGAAGGCTGACGCCTGCGGACGGGAGGGGGGACGAAGATAGGATGGAAGTTGGGAGTGAAAACACATGGAAAAAGGAATGGAATTTCTGCCGGTGAGCCGGGAGGAGATGATCGACCGGGGCTGGTATTACTATGACTTTCTGGTGGTGACGGCGGACGGGTATATCGACCACCCCAGCTTCGGTACCACACTGATCGCGCGGCTGCTGGAGAGCAGGGGCTATCGGGTGGCGATACTGCCCCAGCCGGACTGGCACTCGGCGGAGGACTTCCGGGCCATGGGCAAGCCCCGGTACGGGGTGCTGATCGGCGGGGGGAACCTGGACTCGATGGTGGCCCACTACACGGTGGCCAAGCGGCGGCGGACCCGCGACCTGTACAGCGAGGGCGGGGAGATGGGCAAGCGGCCGGATCGGCCCACGATCGTGTACGCCAACCGGGTGCGGGAGGCGTGGCCGGACGTGCCCATCGTTATCGGCGGGCTGGAGGCGTCGCTGCGGCGGTTCGCCCACTACGACTACTGGGACGACAAGGTGCGGCGGAGCATACTGTTCGACGCGCCGGCGGACCTGCTGGTGTACGGCATGGGCGAGAGCGCCACGGCGGAGATCGCCCGGCGTCTGGCGAGGAAGGCACCGCCGTCGGAGCTGACGGATATACCGGGGACGGCGTACATCACCGACCAGGTGGGCGAGCTGAAGTTCCACAGGGCGGACGCGCCGGGGTATGAGGCGGTATGCGCGGACAAGGCGGCCTATGCCCGGGCGACGAAGATCGAATACGACGAGCATGATCCCATCCGGGGCTGCGCGGTGGTGCAGCCCTGCGAGGGGCGGTATCTGGTGGTGAACCCGCCGGCGCGGCCACTGCGGCGGGAGGAGTTGGACGCCCTGTACGCCCTGCCCTACACCCGGCAGGTGCATCCCATGTACAAGAACGGCATACCGGCCATCGAGGAGGTACAGTTTTCCATCACCCACAACCGGGGATGCTTCGGCGGGTGCAACTTCTGTGCGCTGGCCTTCCACCAGGGGCGGATGGTCACCAGCCGGTCCATCGAGTCGGTGCTGGAGGAGGCGGAGCTGCTGACCCGGGAGCCGGGGTTCAAGGGGTACATCCACGACGTGGGCGGGCCAAGCGCCAACTTCCGCCACACCAGCTGCCAGAAGCAGAAGCGGTGCGGTATGTGCAAGAACCGCAGCTGTCTGGCGCCGGAGCCGTGCCCCAATCTGGACGCGGACCACTCGGAGTACACGGAGCTGCTGCGGCGGATGCGGGAGCTGCCGGGGATCAAGCGGGTGTTCGTGCGGAGCGGCATCCGGTACGACTATATGCTGCAGGACAAGGACAGGTCGTTCTTTAAGGAGCTGGTGAAGTACCATATCTCGGGACAGCTGAAGGTGGCGCCGGAGCACTGCGTCAGCTCGGTGCTGGACTACATGGGAAAGCCGCACTTTGACGTGTTTCTGAAGTTCTGGCGGCAGTACCAGAAGCTGAACGAGGAGGGTGGCACGGAGCAGTATCTGGTGCCGTATCTGATGTCCAGCCACCCGGGATGTACCCTCAGCGACGCGGTGGAGCTGGCGGAGTTCCTGCACAAAAACGGCAGGACGCCGGAGCAGGTGCAGGATTTCTATCCCACGCCGGGAACGCTGTCCACCTGTATGTATTACACGGGCATCGATCCGCGGGATATGTCGGAGGTGTATGTGGCCAGGGACCCCAAGGAGAAGGCCATGCAGCGGGCGCTTTTGCAGTGGTCGCGGCCGGAGAAGCGGGCGCTGGTGGTGGAGGCCCTGGAGGAGACGGGGCGGACAGACCTGATCGGGTACGAGAAGAAGTGCCTGATCCGGCCGCGGAAAGGGGAGCCCTACGGTCAGCCGCCGGTCAAGGCGGAGAGGCCGGAGAGGCCGGAGAGACAGCCGCGGCGGAAAAAGGAGGCCTCCGGCAACCGGGGGCGGCGGGGGACACCCACGGCGAAGCCGCTGGCGCAGAAGGGGAAGATGTCGCCACGGAAGAAGGCGGCCTTCGCCAAGAAACGAAACGGGAAATAACGACGACAGAGCGCCCCGCTGCTGCGGGGCGCTCTGCTTTTTGCGGGGCGGCCGGGGCGGCAGAGCGGGGGAAAAGACGGTGGGACTGTCAGATAAGGGGGGATGATAAAAAATGTGACGGTTTCTGCGGAATGTTGGAGGCAATGCGGCGAAAAAAAGCTTGTGTTAGCACAGGGTTTTTATTATAATAAAAAAGAAGTGTCAAGATGCCGGTACCGCACGTTAAGATTTCGACAAGAAATCGGAAGGGCGGGGTCGGCGCCGTGCCGCTTCTGCCGTTTTACGACGCGACGCGGCACAAAAATTTTACCGGATGTAAAAGGTGAAAGACGAATGGAAAAAAAGAAGAAAATCAGGTTCATCGTGGTGTGGCTGCTGATCACCGCGGCGTTCCTGGCCGGTTCTCTGCTGGTTCCCGGACACGGGAAGTCGGAGTCGGTGCAGGAGGCCATGCGTGACGCAGTGCTCCACGGGACGAACCGCATCAGTCTGTTCGGGCTGAAGGACGTGAACCCGGCGTACATATCCTCACTGGTGGTGGTGGGCGCACTGCTGCTGGCGGCGATACTGCTGCGGGTGTTCGTCATCCCCCGGTTCAAGATGGTACCGGGAAAGCTGCAGATGGCGCTGGAGACGGCGGTAGGGCTGTTCGACGGGATGGCCAAGGGCAACAGCCCGCACCGCAACAAGTTCCTGGGCGCATACATCTTCGGCGCCGGCGTGTACATCTTCGTGGGAACGCTGTTTGAGCTGTTCGGCTTCCAGGCCATCACCACGGGCGGACACACCATCGCGCTGCCCGCCCCGCTGTCGGACGTGAACGCGGCCATCTCCCTGGGCTGCCTGTCCTACGGCGTGATCCTGGTGGGCGGCATCGTGGCCAACGGCGCAAAGGGCGCGGGCAAGGCCCTCAAGGATTTCTCCCTGCCCATCTCCATGAGCTTCCGTATGTTCGGCGCGCTGCTCAGCGGCCTGCTGGTGACGGAGCTGGTGTACTACTATGTGTCCCTGAGCTTCGTTGTGCCGGTGGTGGTGGGCGTGCTGTTCACGCTGCTCCACGCGCTGATCCAGGCCTACGTGCTGACCACGCTGACCTCCATGTTCTACGGAGAGACTACGGAAAAGCACGCACCCAAGCCCAAGAAAAACAAAAAAATCAAAGCTGAAACTGTAAATAACTGACGGAGGAAAGAGAAACCATGAAAAAGCTGTTCAATAAGAAAGCCTTTGCCCTGCTGCTGTGCCTGGTGCTGGCACTGACCGCCCTGCTCACCGTGACCGCGTTCGCCGATACCGCGCCTGCCGACGGCACCGCCGCCCAGACCGAGGAAGCGGCCGACAGCGGCGTGAGCGCCAAGGCCATCGCTTCCGGTGTTGCCATCGGTGTGGCTGCCGCTGGCGGCGCCATCGGTATGGGTATGGCTATCGCCAAGTCCGCCGAGGGTATCGCCCGTCAGCCGGAGGCCGAGGGTAAGATCCGCACCACCATGATGCTGGGTCTGGTGTTCCTGGAAACGGCTATCATCTATGCCCTGCTGGTGGTCATCCTGATCATCTTCGTGCTGTAAGAAACGGGGAGAGAAGCTATGAATATCCCTCTGAATATTGATTGGCAGCAGATATTGCTGCACTTCTTCAACTTCTCCATCCTGGTGGGCGGACTGTATCTGCTGCTGTTCAAGCCGGTGAAGCGCTTTATGGAAAAGCGGGAGAAGCACTATGCGGATATGGAAGCCGCCGCCGTGGCCCGGGAGAAGGACACCGAGGCGCTGAAGGCCGCCATGGCCCAACGGGAGGCGGACTTTGACGCCGTGCTGGAGGAGAAGCGTGCCGCCGCCGCCAAGGAGGCGGAGGCCTTTGCCCAGCAGCAGCGCGACGCGGCCAAGGCGCAGGCGGACAAGATCCTGTCCGATGCCAAGGACGCCGCCGAGAGCGAGCGCCAGAAGATCGTGGCCGAGGCCAACCGCGAGGCGGTGGCTATTGCCGAGGACGCCATGGAGAAGCTGATGGCCGCCCAGACGGCCCAGGCCTATGACGCCTTCGTGAATGCCGCGAAGGAGGAACAGAATGAACACTGATGCACGCCTGACGGCGAAACTGCTCAGCGCTTGTCCGCCGGACAGCGCGCAGAAAGAGAAGCTGGAGGATGTGCTGTCGAAAAAGTACGGCAAGGCCGTCGAGTTGGTCTGGCAGGAGGACCGCACCGCACAGGGCGGATTCCGCATTGAGCTGGGCAGCGAGGTCATCGACTGGACGGCGGAGGGCCGGCTGGAGCAGCTGAAGGAACGGCTGACCGGACTGAAGAGTGAGGGCTCCGTCATCCCCCTGATCCGGGACGCGGTGAAGAGCTGGGTGCCGGAGGTATGCGCCCGCGAGGTGGGCAGCGTACTGACCGTGGCGGACGGGATCGCCTATGTGGAGGGCCTGGAGGGCGCTACCTACGGCGAGATCCTGCTGTTTGAGGGCGGCATCCGGGGCATGGTGCAGGAGCTGCGCTCCGGCCGTATCGGCTGCATCCTGTTCGGCCGCGTGGAGGAGGTCAGCGAGGGCACGGCGGTGTACCGCACCGGCAAGACCGCCGGTATCGGCGTGTCCGACGGTATGATCGGCCGCGTGGTGGACGCCCTGGGCGCGCCCATCGACGGCGGCGGAGACATCCCCGTGGACGAATACCGCATGATCGAGAGCCCGGCACCCGGCATTATTGACCGCCAGCCGGTGAATACCCCCATGCAGACAGGCATTCTGTCCATCGACTCCATGTTCCCCATCGGCCGGGGCCAGCGTGAGCTGATCATCGGCGACCGCCAGACCGGCAAGACCGCTATCGCCATCGACACCATCCTGAACCAGAAGGGGAAGGATATGATCTGCATCTACGTGGCCATCGGCCAGAAGGCCAGCTCCGTGGCGCAGATCGCCGAGCTGCTGCGGAAGCACGACGCCATGCGCTACACCATCGTCGTGTGCGCCGGCGCGGGCGAGTCCGCGTCCATGCAGTACATCGCGCCCTATGCCGGCGCGGCCATCGGCGAATATTTCATGAACAAGGGCAAGGACGTGCTGATCGTGTACGACGATCTGAGCAAGCACGCCATTGCTTACCGTGCGCTGAGCCTGCTGCTGGGGCGGTCCCCCGGACGCGAGGCGTATCCCGGCGACGTGTTCTATCTGCACTCCCGTCTGCTGGAGCGCGCGGCGCGGCTCAGCGACGAGCGCGGCGGCGGCAGCATGACCGCCCTGCCCATCGTGGAGACCCAGGCGGGCGACGTGTCGGCCTATATCCCCACCAACATCATCTCCATCACCGACGGTCAGATCTTTCTGGAGAGCAGTCTGTTCTTCTCCGGCCACCGGCCGGCGGTGAACGTGGGTCTGTCCGTGTCCCGCGTGGGCGGCGCGGCCCAGACCAAGGCTATGAAGAAGGCCGTGGGCACCCTGCGTCTGGATCTGGCGCAGTACCGCGAGATGGAGGTGTTCACCCAGTTCTCCAGCGACCTGGACGAGGAGACGAAGAGCCAGCTGGCCTACGGCCAGAGCCTGATGTATATCCTGCGGCAGGGGCGCAGCGCCCCGCTGAGCCAGGGACAGCAGATCGTCACGCTGGTGACGGCCATGGCGCATCTCTATCAGCAGGTGCCGGTGGCCCAGGTGTGCGCCCTGCGGGACTTCCTGCTGGGCGAGTTCGCCGCGCAGCGGCAGAGCCTGATGCTCCAGCTGGAGCAGGGCGCGGCGCTGGACGACGAGCTGCGTGGCCAGATCAACGACTTTGCCAGGACCGCGCTGGAGAAATTCAAGCGCACGGGCGGGCGGTGAGCGCATGGCCAGCACCAGTGAGATCCGCCGGCGCATCGGAGGCGTACGGCAGACCCAGAAGATCACCCACGCCATGTATCTGATCTCCCAGGCGAAGCTTCGGAAGGCCAAACAGGATCTGGACAACACACGGCCTTATTTCCAGGCATTGCAGACGGAGATCGGCCGCGTGTTCAACGCGGACAGCACCATAGAGAGCCGGTATGTGGATCCGGTGGATCCCAATGCCAAGCCCCTGCCCGGCGTGCCGGCGTGCCTGCTGATCACGGCGGACAAGGGACTGGCCGGCGCGTACAACCAGAACGCCATACGGCAGGCGCAGCAGCTGCTGACCGCCCACGGCGACGCGGCGTTGTATGTGGTGGGCGAGTACGGCCGGCGCTGGTTCAGCCAGCGGGGGATCGCCATCGAGGAGAGCTTTCACTACACGGCGCAGAACCCTACGCTGGACCGGGCGCGGCACATCGCGGAGCTGCTGCTGGAACGGTTCGACGCGGGAGAGATCAGCGCGGTATGGGTCATCTATACCGACATGAAGAACGGCCTGGAGGCTGTGGTGCGGCAGGAGAGGATCCTGCCGATGCACCGGGAGCACTTTCACGCCGCCGCGGCGGCTGCCGCCGGGGATAAGGCGTATGAGTTCGTGCCGTCCGCAGGGGCGGTGCTGGACAACGCCGCCCGCAGCTGCCTGACCGGCTATATTTACAGCGCGCTGGTGGATAGCTTCTGCAGCGAGCAGAGCGCCCGCATGACCGCCATGAACGCGGCGGATCAGAACGCGGAGGAGCTGCTGAAGGACCTGTCCGTCCAGTACAACCGGGCGCGCCAGGCCGCCATCACCCAGGAGATCACCGAGGTCTCCGCCGGTGAGCGCGCCCAGCGCAGCAAGAAAGAAAAGGAGGGCTGACCTCAATGAAACAAGGTACTATCACGGGCATTTCCGGCCCCGTTATCGACGTGCGCTTCCCGGAGGGGAGCCTGCCCGCCATCAATGAGGCCTTGACCGTGGAGGCGAACGGTCAGCGCTATACCATGGAGGTGGAGCAGCACCTGGAGAACAAGACCGTACGCTGCGTGATGATGGCAGGCAGCGACGGGCTTGCCCGCGGGCTGACCGTCACCGCCACAGGACACGGTATCCGGGTGCCGGTGGGTGAGAAGACGCTGGGACGTATGTTCAACGTGCTGGGCGATCCCATCGACGGCGAACCGCCGGTGGACGAGAGCGCGCCCCGGTGGGAGATCCACCGCGCCGCACCGACCTTCGCCGAGCAGATGCCCGCCGCGGATATTCTGGAGACGGGCATCAAGGTCATCGACCTGATCGAACCGTATCCCAAGGGCGGCAAGATCGGTCTGTTCGGCGGCGCCGGCGTGGGCAAGACCGTGCTGATCCAAGAGCTGATCCACAATGTGGCTATGGAGCACGGCGGCTATTCTATCTTCACCGGCGTGGGCGAGCGCAGCCGCGAGGGCAACGACCTGTGGGGCGAGATGCGGGAAAGCGGCGTGTCCGACAAGACGGCGCTGGTTTTCGGGCAGATGAACGAGTCCCCCGGCGTGCGTATGCGCGTGGCGCTGTCGGGACTGACCATGGCGGAGTACTTCCGCGACCAGGAGCACAAGGACGTGCTGCTGTTTATCGACAATATTTTCCGTTTTGTCCAGGCGGGCAGCGAGGTTTCCACGCTGCTGGGACGTATGCCCTCCGCCGTGGGCTATCAGCCCACGCTGGCGGGGGAGATGGGCGCACTGCAGGAGCGCATCACGTCCACCAAGAACGGGTCTGTTACCTCCGTGCAGGCGGTGTATGTGCCCGCGGACGACCTGACCGACCCGGCGCCGGCCACCACGTTCTCCCATCTGGACGCTACCACGGTGCTGAGCCGTAAGATCGCGGAGCAGGGTATTTACCCCGCCGTGGACCCGCTGGAGTCCACCTCCCGCATTCTGGAGCCCGACATCGTGGGCGAGGAGCACTACAACATCGCCCGGGCGGTGCAGTCCACGCTGCAGAAGTATCGGGAGCTGCAGGATATCATCGCCATTCTGGGTATGGAAGAGCTCAGCGACGAGGACAAGAAGACCGTGGCGCGGGCGCGCCGTATCCAGCGGTTCCTGTCCCAGCCCTTCTATGTGGCGGAGAAGTTCAGCGGCGCACCCGGTGTATTCGTGCCGCTGCACGAGACGCTGCGGGGCTTTAAGGAGATATTGTCCGGCGCAATGGACGAGTATCCCGAGGCGGCGTTTTTCAACGCGGGCACCATTGACGACGTGAAGCGCAAGGCCGAGGAGCTGAAGAAAGGCGGTATGTGATGGCGGCCGTGTTCCAACTGGACGTGCTGGCGGCCAGCGTGCCTTTCTTTCAGGGCAAGTGCGTGTCGGCGGTCATCCCCGTGACGGACGGCGAGTACGGTGTGCTGGCCGGCCACAGCAACGCTGTGGGCGCGGTGTGCGCCGGCGAGCTGCGGTTCGAGACGGAGGACGGCGAGCACCGCCGGGCGGCGGTGGCGCCGGGCCTGTTCAAGATCGACGGGGACCGGGTGCTTCTGCTGCTGGACGCGGCGGAGTGGCCGGAGGATATCGACGTGAACCGCGCGCTCCAGGCCCGCCGGGAGGCGGAGGAGGAGCTGCGGCAGAAGCGCAGCATGGCTGAGTACCAGCTGGCCCAGGGCAACCTGGCCCGCGCGCTGAACCGACTGCGGATCAGCGGAAGAATGTAATAAAAAAGAGACCGCAAGGCGGTCTCTTTTTTATGTTTTGTTGGGGGGGCGCCGCCACGGCGGCGGAAGATGCTGCGCCTGCGGGCGCGGGGGGGAGAGTTTCGCGCTCCCGAGCGCGAGTTACTTTTGTCCCCGGCGACAAAAGTAACCAAAAGCGCCACTTGAAACTACGTTTCAAGACTTCCTTGCGCGGGGAGGGTAAGTGCAAATTTGACGGTGCTGATTTCGCGGAATGGGCACGGTGGGTGTCGTTGTCGGTTCAGGGGATTGCTTGTACCTCTTGCGCCGCTGCCGCTGATGCGGTGTGGAGGTAGGGGCTGGTGTGTTGGACGCATGGGCGATTATCAAATCGCGCCAAAGCCGCCCCGAGGGCGGCTTTGGTAGGTGGCGGCTGACGCCGCCGGGTATGGGGGGGTACCGCCTGCGGGTGGAACACCCTCATCCGCCCCCTGCGGGGGCACCTTCAGCTGTGCACACCCCCAGTGTGTACCCCAAGGGCACTTGCTTCGCGGCGCGCACTGGGGTGCCCTCAAGGGGAAGGCTAACGAGGACGTGTCCTTTGATGATATAAGTTTGGCTAATGGTTGGTACGCGGATTTGTTATGCCAACATCTGGATATTCCCGTTGCCTTTCGCGACACTTTCTGGTAAGATGGTCGTACAACAAGGCCTGCGTACCGCAAAACTTTCCTAACAAGAAATTTTGCGGCACACAGGCCCGGGAGAGAAATATGTGAGCCATAGAAGGAGGAACCGCCATGAAGAGACGACTGCTCCCCATTCTGATGACCCTGGTATTGGTATGCGCGCTGCCCATATGGGCAGCTTTTGTTACATCGGGGGATGTAACAAATCCCCTGGTGTCCACCGCTTGGGCTGACACTGCCGAGGGGGAGAGAAACTCTGGGACAACGCAGGAGACGTTTACGGAGGTGACCGACGAGACAACATTGAAAAAGGCTGTGGCGGATGGCAAATCCGTTAGGATGACGCGGGATATTACTCTTACTTCGTCGCTGTATATTGAGAAAGCGGTTACGCTGGATATGGACGGACATATGCTGACCCGAATGTACACGTATGAATATGACATGGTTGTAATACGGTCGGACGCAACACTCACGTTGATCGACAGCAACACGGGAAACCTTCAGCACAGATTTAATGCGGGTGAAACAGGATGGACAAAAGCTGCTGACAATGCCACAGGCAATGGTATAGTGACTGTAACAGGTGGCGTGATCTATGGCGATGCTGGTAGCAGCATCATCAATCCGTGTGGTATAAAAATCCTTAAGGGTAAACTCGAAATGTACGGCGGCAGTATCGTGGGAATTAGAAATGACTATAATGCTAATGGTGGCGGCGTATATGTATCGGACCAATGCACCTTCAACATGTACGGCGGCAGCATCAAGGGGTGCTATGTCTTTTCTGACGGCGGCGGTGTGTACGTGGCTGCGGGTGGTACGTTCACCATGAGTGGCAGCAGCTTGATCGAGGGTTGTAATGCCAGATGCGGCGGCGGTGTATACAATGCAGGTACCTTTACTATGAGTGGGAGCAGCTGTATCAGGAATTGTATATACAGAAGTACTACTGCCAGCGGCGGAGTGCATAATGCGAGAATATTTAATTTGAATGGCGGCAGCATTGTGAGAAGCCTGTCCGGGCATAACGATAACAAAGAGATGGTTGATATTTGCAATGAGGGCACTTTGAATGCGACGATTCCGGTCAGCTGCTGGGTAGGTAATTGCAGCACGATCAGCGAAGGAATATTTACCGGGAAGGTTAGTAATGATTCTCCCGGGATAATCTCTGGCGGGGAATTCCAAGGAAAGGTGGAGAATTGCGCAACGATCAGCGGAGGTAAGTTTTCCATTGGTGAGGTACAGAATGTCGGCCACATCGAAAAAGGGACATTCAATGTGCCTGTGACCAACGAAGGCGGTACTATATATGGCGGAACCTTCTATGATACGGTGACAAACGACAGATCGATTATTGAGGGAGGCGAATTTCATTCGACTGTAAATAACACAGGCGAGATACGTGGCGGTACATTCTACAGGACAGTGACCGGCAGCGGTAGGATCAATGACGGTGCCTATGAGACGGTCACATTCAACTCGGACGGCGGTACGCCGGTCGAGGAGGCAAAGGTGCTCCGCGGCCAGAAGGTGCCCAAACCCACTGATGATCCCACCAAGTCGGGGTATACATTTATCGGCTGGGAGGATGCAGACGGCGCGTATGATTTCAGCAAGTCGGTCATCGCCCCGTTGACCCTCACGGCCAAGTGGGAGAAGAATCCCTCCTCCGGCGGCTATTACTACTACCCCACAACCGACACCAAGACCGACGACACCAAGGGCAGCCCCAAGACCGCCGACCCCGGCGTAGCCCTCTACGCCGCCCTGTCGCTCCTGTCCCTGACGGGCATGGTGGCGCTCAACGGGAAAAAGAGATAAAGAACGACGGAAAGGGAGCACCCCGCAGGGGTGCTCCCTTTTTGATTCTTGGGGAAAAGTATTGCGCCTGCGGGCGGGACGGGTGACCCCTCATCTGGCGCTGCGCGCCACCTTCCCCCCAGGGGGAAGGCTTGAGGGGTGCGGCGGTAGGAGCGAAAAACCCTACCGTGGCTGGGGCAAGCGGCCGCGGAAGCCTCCGCGCCGGTGAGCGCAGGCGCAGTCCTTTTGACCGACAACGATGACGAAAAGCTATGTCCGCGAGAAGATGCGGGGAATCGCTGTTAGGTACAGCGCGCAAGGGGTTCTTAGACCGTAGGTCTAAGCGGCGTTTTTGGCTACTTTTGCCGTCGAGGGCAAAAGTAGCTCGCGCCGGGGCGCGAAATAGCCCCTGCCGCTGCGGCGGGGACGGAGGGCCTATTCCGCGTCCACGTAGACGACCTCGAGGCCGGAACGGAGGGCGTATTCCACCGTGCGGCGGGTGCCGCCGTCCTGACCGTCGAACACGGCGATGAGGCGGGCGGCGTGGTCCACCATGTAGCGGTTGCGGCGCTGCATACAGCCGGGGCCGTAGCGGTCCTGGACCACTGTTTCAAAGTCGCAGCGGTCTACGATGGCGTGCCAGCGGGCCTGCTGGTCCGGCGTCCAGCCGCCGCACTGGCTGGGGCAGGGGATGGCGGCCTCCAGCGTCAGGTCCGGGTACTGGGGACGCAGGGCCAGGACGATCTCGGCGCAGTAGGTGTCCACGCCGCGGGCCATGCCGCAGATGAAGTGGCGGAAGCCGTCGTCACAGGCGGCGCAGATCGCCCGGCGCAGGCGCTGCTTCAGCTGGGCGCAGCGGGGATCGCATTCGTCATAGCCCCAGGGGAGCTTCTCCGGACGGTAGCCGGAAAAGCATACGGTCATCTGCCGTGCGGGCATGGGTCTCACCGCCTTTCTTACGGTATATTGTAATCGAAAACCGCGCCGCTGTAAAGCCGGAAATCGGTATTGACATCCGCGGGGCGGCGTGGTACTATACTTGTCGAAAACAACCGCATATTTGTCTTCGGGGCGGGGTGAAAGTCCCCACCGGCGGTATAGTCCGCGAGCTGCTGCGGCAGCAGGAACCGGCGCAATTCCGGTACCGACAGTATAGTCTGGATGAGAGAAGGCGTGTATGGCATTTCGCGATGCTCTTTTTTGATGCGTACACCTTGGAAGGCAATTTTCCGGGTGTTTATCATCAAGAAGGAGTGTTTTTTTATGACTCAGAAGCAAAAGACCCATCGTATCGCGGTGGCCGCACTGCTGGCCGCCGTGGCCGCCGTCCTCCAGTTCGTGGAGTTCTCCATCCCCGTCATGCCCGCCTTTATCAAGCTGGACATCTCCGATTTGCCCGCCCTGCTGGGCACGTTCTCCCTCGGCCCCGTCTACGGCGTCGCCATCCAGCTGGTGAAGAACCTGCTGCACCTGCCCTTCGGCTCCAGCGCCGGCGTGGGCGAGCTGTCCAATTTCCTGCTGGGCGCGGTGTTCGCGTTTATTGCGGGTATCGTCTACAAGAAGCACAAGAACCGGGGCGGGGCGCTGTGGGGCTCCGTGGCCGGGGCCGCCGCCATGGCGGTCATCAGCATACCCATCAACTATTTCATCGTCTATCCCGCCTATGTGGTGCTGTACGGCCTGCCGCTGGAGGCCATCGTGGGGATGTATCAGGAGATCCTCGGGACGGTGGCGCAGGTGCCGACCTCCAACGCGCTGCTGAACTGCCTGATGGTGTTCAATGTGCCGTTCACACTGTGCAAGGGATTGCTGGACGTGGCGCTGTGCTTCCTGATCTACAAACCGCTGAGCCCGCTGCTGCATAAGTAAGAAAAAGAAATCCCCCCGGCTTCGCCGGGGGGATTTTATATGGGGGTGTGAAGCGTCGCCGGGGGGATGGTTTTATGTGGGCGGCGGGAGGTTTTGCAGCTCACACGCCCAGCTTTTCCAGGGCGGCCAGCTTCAGGCAGGTGCAGAACACGGCGATGGCCTGCTCCAGCTCCGCCACCGGCGGCAGGGAGGGGGCGATGCGGATGTTGCTGTCCTGGGGGTCCTTGCCGTAGGGGAAGGTGGCACCGGCACCGGTCATGGTGACGCCGGCCTCCTTGCACAGGGCCAGGGTGCGCTTGGCGCAGCCGGGCATGACGTCCACGCTGACAAAGTAGCCGCCAACGGGGCGCTTGTAGCCGGCGATGCCCAGCGGGGCGATCTCCTTATCCAGAGCGTCCAGCACCGCGTGGAATTTGGGGGCCAGGATGGCGGCGTGCTGCTTCATCAGGGCCAGGGTGTGGGCCTTGTCCTTCAGGAACAGAACGTGGCGCAGCTGGTTGATCTTGTCAAAGCCGATGGTCTGGATGTTGATGAGCTTGGAGAAGTAGGCGATGTTGTCGGCGCTGGATGCCATGACGCCCACGCCGGCACCGGGGAAGGTGACCTTGCTGGTGGAGGCGAACTCGTAGACCATGTCGGCATTGCCGTACTTCGCGCACAGGCTGATGATGTCGGGGAATTCCACATAGTCGCAGTCGAACTCGTGGATGCAGTAGGCGTTGTCCCACATGAGCATAAAGTCGGGGGCGGCGGGCTTCATCTTCGCCAGACGGTCGATGGTCGCGGCGGAGTAGATCACGCCCTCGGGGTTGGAGTACTTGGGGACGTTCCACATACCCTTGACGGCGGGGTCCTTGATGAGGGCCTCTACCTGGTCCATGTCGGGGCCGTCGGCGGTCATGGGGACGGAGATCATCTCTACGCCGAAGCTCTCGGTGACCTTGAAGTGGCGGTCATAGCCGGGAACGGGGCAGATCCACTTGACCTTGTCCAGCTTGCACCAGGGCTTTTCGCTGTGGAGCAGACCGTTGGTGAAAGCCTTGGATACGGCGTCGTACATCAGCTGCAGGCTGGCGTTGCCGCCCACGAACACCTGCTCGGGCTTGCAGCCCAGAATGTCCGCAAACAGCCTTCTGGCCGCGGGGATACCCGCCACCTCGCCGTAGTTGCGGACGTCGATGCCGTCGGAGACGAAGTCCTCCGGCTTGGTCAGCAGGCTGAAAATGGGTGTGACCAGGTCCAGCTGGGCCTTGCCGGGCTTGCCCCGGGCCATATTCAGGCTGAGGCCCATGGCCTTGAGCTTTTCGTATTCCGCCTGCACGGCGGCGTATTCGGCCTGACGCTCCTGAAGACTCATATCTGTATACTTCTTCATTGCATTTTCCTCCGTTTCCTTGTGTTCCATGCGGATTTCTTGCGAATTATACTACACTATTTGCACAAAAATTGCAACCACAATTTGTGAATATCGCAGAAGGAAATTTCTCCGGGCGGGTGGGAGGTACCGTATATTTTGACAAAAAAGTGCCGCCGCGGCCAGGGGGGGTGTGCCGCGGCGGCAAAGACAGGGAGCGTTATTGGGCGGAGATGTCCTCCGCTTCCTTTTCCAGCAGGGCTTTTTTGGCGGCCACAGCGGACTGGGCGCAGCCGTACTCCCAGTTCCACGGGTCTTTCCGGCAGACACCGTCGGCAAAGGGAACAAAGATGGACAGCAGGCCCACGGCGGCCAGGATCCAGCAGTACCACATACCGCCCACGATGGCGGCGGGGCTGGTGTGCAGGGCGTCGGAGGTCACGGTGGCGTTGGCCAGGGCGGCGGCGCTCAGCAGCTGCGCGCCGTAGGGGATGATGCCCTGGAACACGCAGGAGAAGATGTCCAGCAGGGAGGCGGTGCGGCGGGGATCCACCTTGTATTCATGGGACACGTCACGGGCCATGTCGCCGGCCACGATGATGGCCACGGTGTTGTTGGCGGTGGCGCAGTCGCACAGGGAGACCATGGCGGCGATGCCGACCTGAGCGGACTTGTTGCCTTTCATGACTTTCCGCAGCTTCTGGATGATCCAGGCGATGCCGCCGTTTTTGGCGATGAGTTCCGACATACCGCCGCACAGCAGCGTCAGGAAGAATACCTCGTTCATGCCGGTGAAGCCGTCCCACACGCTCTGGGCGAAGGCGGCAATGGTCAGATCACCGCAGCAGATGCCCACCAGACCGGCGGAGAAGATACCCACGGTCAGGGCCAGGAACACGTTGAGCCCGCACAGGGCCAGGACCAGCACCAGCACGTAGGGCAGGACCTTGATGAGATCGAAGGGCAGGGCCTCCAGGGGCATGACCGTCTCCGGACGGCCGAAGATCAGCAGGAGGACCAGGGTGATCAGCGCCGCCGGCAGGGCGATGAGGAAGTTGACGCGGAACTTGTCGCGCATTTCGCAGCGCTGGCTGCGGGTGGCAGCGATGGTGGTGTCGGAGATCATGGAGAGGTTGTCGCCGAACATGGCGCCGCCCACCACGGCACCGATGACCACGGTGAGGGACAGGCCGCCTTTTTCCGCAATACCCACGGCGATGGGGATCACGGCGGTGACGGTACCCATGGAGGAGCCGGTGGCGGTGCCCATAAAGGCGGAGATGACGAACAGACCGGCGGCCAGGAATTCCACCGGTACAAGGGACAGACCCAGATTTACCGTGGATTCGCGGCCGCCCATGACCGCCGCCACGTTGGCGAAGGCACCGGCCAGAATGTAGATCATCAGCATGGTGAGGATGTCCACGTTGGCGGCACCCTTGGCAAAGGTGTCGAACTTCTCGTTAATGGTGCCCCTGAACATGATAAAGGCCGCCAGCACCGCCAGGAACATGGCGGTGACGGAGGGGAACTGGTAAAAGGCCATCTCCATACCCTTTACCTGGTAGTAAATACCGGCGCCCATGTAGATGACGATGAACATCGCGAAGGGGAGCAGCGCCAGCCCACTGGGCCGCTTTTCGTTGAGGTTTTTCATAGCTGGTATCCTTTCTTTCTATCCAAACAGCGCCTGCGGCGCAGAAAATGTCCGCGCTGCGAGGACAGCGCGGGCATCCACAAATCGTATGGTATCGTAAAAGGAAACTTTTGTCAACGAGTATTTTAAAAAATTGCGCCATCTGGCTATCTAAGAAATCGATAGCAGACCTACCTCCGGCGGATATCGTATATATCCGTCCGGCGGGCGGAGAGGATGGGCAGCTGCTGCCGGACAGCATCCACCCGGGAGAGATCCAGGTCGACGACGGCGGTTTCCTCGCCGCTGCCGCATTCATGCAGCACCGTGCCCCAGGGGTCGCAGACCAGAGAGTGGCCCCAGGCCACATAGGAGGCGGCCTCGTCCCGGGCGGGGGCGGCACCCACGGTGAAGCACTGGTTATCTACCGCACGCTGACGCAGGAGCAGTTCCCAGTGGGCGGGGCCGGTGGTTATGTTGAAGGCCGCGGGAGCCAGCAGGACCCGGGCACCCTCCAGAGCCATGAGGCGGCACAGCTCCTCGAACCGCAGGTCGAAGCAGATGCACAGGCCTATTCTGCCATAGGGTGTGTCGAAGAGGGTGATGTCGTTCCCCGGCGACAGGGTGGCGGACTCGCGGAAGGACTGGCCGCCCTGCACGTCGATGTCGAACAGGTGCATTTTCCGGTGGCGGGTTACGCAGGTGCCTGTGGGGTCGAAAACGTAGGCGGTGTTATAGATCTTGTCACCGTCCAGCTCGGGGAAGGAACCGCCTACCAGCCAGAGGTTTAGCTCCCGTGCGGTGCGGGAAAGCATCTGATATGCCGGACCGCCCTCAGGCTCGCCGTAGGCGCAGAAGCAGGCGTTGTCGTAGGGGCAGCAGAACATCTCCGGCAGGATGGCCATGTCGGCGCCGCGGACGGAGCGCAGCAGGTCTTCCGCGTGGCGGAGGTTGGCGGCTTTGTCGGCGGTGACGTGCATTTGAATTTGTGCCAGCTTCATGAGGGTCCCTCCTTAATACTCGCGCAGGACCAGCTCGGTGACGCCCTCACTGATACTGACAAGGCGTTTCACTTGACTGCGCTTGTTGTACACCGTCCACAGCATATCCCGGATGGCAGTGCCGCCCCGGTAGCCGTGGATGAGGCGCAGGCGGTAGACACCGCCGCCGCAGCGGCGCAGCGCCGCGTCGATGGCGATCTGCGCCTGGTACGTATTCATGCCGTGGAGATCCAGCTCCATCACGCCGCCCACCATATTGAGTACCTCCGAACTTTTGTTGCTTTTATGATACCGCAAAAGCGTTGAGTTTGCAAGGTGGACGTGGTATAATACGTCACAAATAGGATACATTTGTGAGGCAATTATGAGAATTCTGGTACTTTCCGATTCCCACGGGAATGTGGATAATATGGCCCGCGCGGTGGAGCTGACAGCGCCGGACCGGGTGCTGCACCTGGGGGACTGTCAGCGGGACCTGACGGCCCTGCGGGCGCGGTTCCCGGCGCTGCCCATGGAGGGCGTGCCGGGCAACTGTGATTGGGGCAGCTGCGACCAGCCGGAACGGCTGCTGGAGATCGGCGGCGTGCGGATCTTTGCGCTGCACGGGCACACGCGGAACGTGAAGCGCTCGCCTATGGCCGCCATGTACGCGGCGAAGGAGTACGGTGCACAGGTGCTGCTGTTCGGACATACCCATGTGCCGCTGGTGGACAACGACGGCTCACTGCTGACGCTGAACCCCGGCGCGGCAGGGGATCCACTGCATCCTACCTGCGGCGTGCTGACTATCGAAAACGGCAGGGCTGATGTGTCCACCCTGCGGCTGTGAAGGGAGTGAAGGCCATGTTCTATATCGGGTGTCATCTGTCCGCCTCAGACGGCTTTTTGGCCATGGGCAGGACGGCCCTGTCCATCGGGGCCAACACGTTTCAATTTTTCACCCGCAATCCCCGGGGCAGCAAGGCCAAGGCCATCGACCCGGCGGATGTGGCGGCGTTTCTGGCGCTGGCGGCGGAAAACGGCTTCGGCACGCTGGTGGCCCACGCGCCGTATACCATCAATCCCTGCTCCAAGGATGAGCACACCCGGGAGTTTGCCCGCATGACGCTTGCGGACGACCTGAAGCGGATGGAGCACCTGCCGGGGAACGTGTACAACTTCCATCCCGGCAGCCACACCGGGCAGGGTATGGAGACGGGCATCGGCCAGATCGCGGAGACGCTGAACGCCATCCTGACGCCGGGCCTCCGCACCACCGTCCTGCTGGAGACCATGTCCGGCAAGGGCAGTGAGGTGGGCAGCCGGTTCGAGGAGCTGCGGGAGATCATCGACCGGGTGGCACTGTCGGATAAGCTGGGGGTGTGTCTGGACACCTGCCATGTGTCCGACGCGGGGTACGACATCGCGGACGACTTGGACGGGGTGCTGACGGAGTTCGACCGGGTCATCGGTCTGGAGAGACTGAAGGCAGTGCACATCAACGACAGCCTGAACCCACGGGGCGCCCACAAGGATCGCCATGCCCGCATCGGCGAGGGCTGCCTGGGCGCGGAGGCGCTGGGGCGCGTGGTGCGCCATCCGGCGCTGCAGGGGCTGCCCTTCGTGCTGGAGACGCCCAACGAGCTGGCGGGCTACGCCCGGGAGATCGCCCTGCTGAAGGCGCTGCGGGAGGGATGACTGTGCTGCGGCTGTCGGCGCTGGTGATCGTGCTGGTCACCGCCATCGGACTGTACAAAAAGGCGTGGCTGCCGGAGAAGCACTGTATCCGCGCCGGTTTTTTCGTGTACTACACACACCTGAGCAATCTGCTGATACTACTCTATGAGCTGGCGCTGGGCGCCAGCGGGCATGACCCCCACTGCGGCGCGTTCCGGTGGCTCAGTTCCCCAGGCGTGGCGCTGAGTATGACGCTGTGCATCTATGTGACGCACCTGATCTACGCCTTTGTGCTGCTGCCGACCGCCCACCGGCGGGACGATGAGAGCTGGCTGAAGGGGCGCTTTTCCTTCGGGAATGTCTGCGTTCACTTTATTACGCCGGGGCTGACGGTGCTGCAATGGCTGCTGTGGCAGGATAAGGCAGGGCTGACGGTGGGGCACGCCGTCTGGTGGCTGGTGCTGCCGCTGGCGTATTTTGCCTTTGCCATGCTGCGGGCCGGGACCGGCAAGCCTATCGGACGCACCGGCCAACTGTACCCCTATCCGTTTTTGGACTATCCCCGGCTGGGGGCGGGGCGGTTCTGGCTGTACGCCACAGCCATCCTGACGTTTTTCTTTGGACTGGGGTGTCTGTTTGTGGGGATCGGGCATTTACTGGCATAGAGCTTCATGTATGAGCAACGGACCGCTTTTATTTTCTGTGCGCTGCACAGAAAAAAAGACCGCCGGAGGGCGGTCTTTTTTCATGCAAACAAATTCCAGGGCCAGGCATCCGGCGGGGGACAGGCAACGTCGATGGGCTTGCCGGTGACGGGGTGTGTCAGCGCCAGCCGCGTGGACCACAGGGCGGGGGAGCAGTCGGCCTTGCTGCCATAGCGGATATCCCCCAGCAGGGGGAGGCCGCGGGAGGAGAACTGCACCCGGATCTGGTGGGTGCGGCCGGTGTGCAGCTGCACGCGCACCAGCGTCAGGCCGTCCGCTTTGCCCTGGACGGTGTAGCTGAGGGACGCCTGGCGGACGCCCTTCCGCATACGTTTGACCACGTAGCTTTTGTTGTGGGCGGCGTCGCGAAACAGCAGGTCGGTGAGGGTGGCTTCGTCCTGTGCCGGCGTGCCCCGGAGAACGGCCAGGTATTCCTTGGTGACGCGGTGCTCTGCCACGGCGGCGGTGAGCTTTCCGGTGACGTCCCGGCGGCGGGAGAACAGCATAACGCCGCCCACCAGCCGGTCCAGCCGGTGGACGGTGGCGATATAGTCGTTCTGCCCCAGGGCGCGGTAGTGCTCGCGCAGCAGGCCGGGCATACAGGCACCGGAGGGGCTGTCCTCCGACAGGACGCCCACGGGCTTGACGCAGAGGACCAGATACGGGTCCTCGTAGAGTATACGGATAGGCGCCATATCAGTGACGGCGGCCGCGGTAGGAGTGGTGGCGGTACTGCTTGCTGCCGGGCTTGCCGTAGCGGCGGTTGCGGCCGTAGAACCGGAACCACAGAACCAGGGCGGCGACCAGCACCACCAGCGCCAGAACGGCGATGCGGGCGGAGCGCTGGGAGAAGAATTCGCCGATGGCGTGGTGCAGGGACAGGAAGCGGCTGGCGGACACGTCGGCCACGGCCAGCAGGGGCACGGTGACGTAGGTCGTGTCGCCGTAGCTGACGGTGATCTCGCCCAGGCGGTCGCCGGCGGCGATGGGGGCCAGCGCCGTCTCGTTATCCAGCGTGACGGTGCGGGTCAGGGCACTGACGTCCAGATCCTTGGGCAGCATGGCGTCGGCGCTCTCCGCCGGGTGGACGGCCACGGTGGAGACCTGCTTGCTCAGGGCCACGGGGACCTCCTGGATCAGCTCATTCTCGTCCAGCACCTGCTGGGGGGCAAAGTTGTCAAAGCCCCAGTCGAACAGACGGGCCGTCTCGGTAAAGCTCTCTACGATGTAGCCGGAGCCGTTCTCTTTTTCGACCTTCTCCGCGCCCAGCACCACGCTGATGAGCGTGCGGCTGCCGCGGACAGCGGAGGAGACAAGGCACTGGCCGGCGGCATCGGTGCTGCCGGTCTTGATGCCCTGGGCGCCGGAGTACAGGTACCCGGCCAGCCGCCAGTTGGAGATCAGGGCGTTGGTGCTGTGGAGCACGCGCTCCTCCTCGGTCTTATTGGTGGGAGGTATCTCATAGGACTTGGTGTTCACCATGGTCATGAAGTCCTCGTGCTTTATGGCTTCGCGGGTGATGAGATACAGATCGTAGGCGGAGGAGTAGTGGCCGGACTGGGTCAGGCCGGTGGTGTTGGCAAAGTGGGTGTTTTTGCACCCCAGCTCCTGGGCGCGCTGGTTCATGCGCGCCACAAAGGCATCTACGCTGCCGCACAGCGTTTCGCCCAGGATGTTGCACGTCTCGTTGGCGGAGATGACCAGCATACAGTACAGCAGCTGCTCCACCGTCAGCGTTTCACCTTCCACGATGTCGGCGGTGCTGCCGTCCTCCGGCAGGCCGCGCAGGGCGGTGGCGGTGGCGGTGACCTGCTGGTCCAGCCGCAGCTCACCCCGGTCGATGGCCTCGAAGATCAGCAGGGCGGACATGATCTTGGTGGTGCTGGCAATGGACAGCTCATCGTGGATATTTTTGTCATAGAGTATCGTGCCGGTCTCGGCCTCCACCAGCAGCGCGGCCTTGGCACGGATGGCCGGATCCTCCAGCGCGGCGGCGGGAACGGTCAGAACTCCGCATAAAATCAGGGCGGATAAAAAAACAGCAATAAAACGACGGATTTTCATGTGACTTTTTCTCCATGTATGCTATAATATAGGGGGACGGCCCCGTCCGGAGCATGGGGCCGGTATGTCCATGACCTATTATAAGCAAAAGAGGCGGGGTAGTCAACTGTGGGAAAGCGGATAAAATTGACAAAGACGGACGTGTTCCTGCTGGGACTGACGGTGCTGTTCGTCCTGGCGATGGCACTGACGTGGCTGCTGACGCCGCGGCAGGTGCGGGGCGGCTATGACATCAGCGCCGTGCCGCCGGAGGAGGCTGCGCCCGCGCTGCTGAAGGTGAACATCAACACCGCCAGCGCGGAGGAGCTGGACGGCCTGCCGGGGATCGGCCCGGTGCTGGCCCAGCGGATCGTGGACGAACGGGAGGCCAACGGACCCTATACCGGCGCGGAGGACCTGACGCGGGTGGAGGGAATCGGACAGGCCATCGTGGAGAGCATACAAGATCACATCATAACGGAGGATACGCAGGAATGAAGATATTGGTGGTAGACGACGAGAAGCTGCTGGTGAAGGGCATGAAGTTCAATCTGGAGAACGAGGGGTATGAGGTGATGACCGCCTATGACGGCGCGGCCGCCGTGGAGCTGGAGAAGAAGGAGAACTTCGACCTGATCGTCATGGACGTGATGATGCCCGGCCTGTCCGGCAGCGACGCCTGCATGAAGATACGGGAGTTTTCCGATGTGCCCGTCATCATGCTGACCGCCCGCAGCGAGGACAGCGACAAGCTGATGGGCTTTGCCTGCGGCGCGGACGACTATGTGACGAAGCCCTTTAACATTCTGGAGCTGAAGGCACGCATCCGGGCACTGCTGCGGCGGTCCATGAACGGGAACCAGGCGGCCCAGAGCCGCCAGCGCACGCCGCTGCTGACCGTGGGCGACCTGAGCCTGGACACGGAGCAGCGGGTGGCCCTGCGGGACGGAAAGACCATCGACCTGACCGCAAAGGAGTATGACCTGATCGAGCTGCTGATGAAAAACCCCCGGCGGGTGTACAGCCGGGAGAGCCTGATGGACCTGGTGTGGGGGTATTCCTACGCCGGAGATTACCGGACGGTGGACGTGCACATCCGACGGCTGCGGGAAAAGCTGGAGCCGGACCCCGCCAACCCGGTATACATTATGACGAAGTGGGGAGTTGGTTACTATTTTAAGGGAGAAGAACAGCCCACCGTGTGACACGGCGGCAGCAAATACGGACCAGACCCCGCAGGCGCAGACTATGCGGCAGCGCCTGGGCCTTGGTATACGCAAGCTGCGGGGCAAGGCGACCTTGCAGCTGAAGTTCAGCCTGAGCTATATCCTGGTCATCGCGGCGGTGCTGATCCTGCTGAACTCCTATCCGCTGCTGGTGAGCCAGAACATGATGGTGGCCTCCAATCAGAACAACCTGAAGAGCACCGCGAAGGTCATCGAGTCGGCGATGATAGGCTTGGAGAAGCTGACGGTGGAGAACGTGCAGGCGGCGCTGGAGGGCCTGGACGAGTCCGGCGCGGCCCGTATCATGGTGACCAACAGCGCGGGACTGGTGCTGTACGACACCCGGCAGGGCAGCAACGCCGTGGGCGAATACGCGCTGTACTCCGTGGTGGCGGTGGCCCTGCGGGGACAGGACGCCAGCTATTGCAGCTACGACGGCACGGCGTTTTTGAGCCGCGTGGCCACGCCTGTGGTGTATCACAACCAGATCGTGGGCGCGGTGTACGCCTATGACTACGACACGGAGCAGTCGGAGCTGCTGGAGGCGTTCCGGCACAACCTGCTCATTATCTCGCTGCTGATCGCCCTGCTGGTGGCGGGGCTGAGCATCGTGCTCAGCCAGATGCTGACCCGGCAGATCAGCGGGCTTTTGCAGGCCATCCGCAAGGTGCGTGAGGGCGCGTACAGCCACCGGGCTGACGCCAGCGGCACCGACGAGATCGCCCAGATCGCGGCGGAATTCAACAGCCTGACCGACCGATTGCAGACCACGGAGAACGCCCGGCGGCGGTTCGTCTCCGACGCCAGCCACGAGCTGAAAACGCCGTTGGCGGGCATACGGCTGCTTACGGACTCCATCCTGCAGACGGATCACATGGACGAGGAGACCACAAAGGAGTTCGTCACCGACATCGGGCGTGAGGCGGAACGGCTGAGCCGCATTACCGAGAACCTGCTGCGGCTGACGCGGCTGGACAGCGGCGTGGTGCAGCAGCCCTATCCCGTGGCGGTGAGGCCGGTGCTGGAGCGCGTGGAGCGTATGCTGACCATGGTGGCCCAGGAGAAGGGCGTGACCGTATCCGGCGCGGCGGACGAGGATGCCGTGGCGCTGGCCACCGACGACGATGTACATCAGATCCTGTACAACCTGATGGAGAACGCCATCAAGTACTCCGCCGCCGAGGACGGATTCGTCCGGGCGGAGGCCCATGTGGATGGGGACAGGGTGGTGCTGACGGTCAGCGACAACGGCATCGGTATACCGGACGAGGACCTGCCGCATATTTTTGACCGGTTCTACCGGGTGGACAAGATGCGCTCGCGGGAGGTGGGCGGCACGGGACTGGGGCTGTCCATCGTGAAGGACACCATCGAGAACCGGGGCGGCACCATCTCCGCCGGCCACGGCGCAAACGGCGTGGGCACGGTGTTCACCGTGTACCTGCCGCTGGCGGAAAGGGGGGAGGAGGCATGAAAAAGCGTATCATTTCCCTGCTGCTGGCGGCGGCGCTGGCGGCGTGCCTGTGCGCCTGCGGCGAGCAGCAGGCGGCGGACGGCGGGAGCCTGCGGCTGTACTGCCCGGCGGACCTGAGCGAGCAGAACAAATCCGCCGGCGGCGGCGACGCCGTGCAGGGCATCGCCATCCCCTGGGCGGATATCACCGCCGGGGACCGGGGACGCCAGCAGCAGGCGCAGTACATCATGGAGCTGCTGCTGGGCGGCTGCACGGCGGAGGGATTCATCGCGCCCATACCCGTGGGGACGCAGCTGCTGAGCTGTACCGTCACCGGCGGAACGGTGTCGGTGGACATGAGCAGCGAATACGACCAGCTGATCGGTATTGACCGGACCATCGCGGACTACTGCATCACGCTGTCGCTGATGCAGCTGGACGGCATTTACGCCGTGCGGCTGACGGTGGCGGGCGAGCTGCCTGCGGACCGGACCAGCGAGGTGTACACCTCAGAGGAGGTGCTGCTGACCAGCCCGGACGATGTGGTGCGGACGGTGAAGGTGCAGCTGTACTTCCCGGACGGCGGCGGTACACTGGTGGGCGAGGAGCGCCGGCTGACGGTGTACGAGGGGGAGACGGTGGCCCAGGCGGTGGTGAAGGCACTGACGGAACGGCCGCTGGACAGCTACGCGGACCTGTACCCGCTGCTGCCGGAGGGCTTTACGGCCCTGAACGCCAGCACGGAGGAGGGGATATGCTACCTGAACCTGCCGGGGAGCGTGGCGGCGCTGCTGCCGGAGGACGCGGAGGCGCAGAACCGCATGATACAGGGGCTGGTGGACTCGCTGTGCTCACTGGAGGATGTGACGCAGGTGCAGCTGATGCTGGACGGCGAGTACCAGCTGATGCTGGGGAGCGTTCCCATCAGCCGGCCCATACTGCCCACGGGCGGCGTACAGCCCATGGCGGAATAACCGAAAGCAGCCGGACTTTTGCACAAAAAGCCCGGCTGTTTTTGCACCTTTAAGCCAAAAAAAGAGTATTCCCTCCCTGCATATTGTTTCAAAGACGGCAAAGTGGTATAAAGAAGGAGTAATTATGTGCCGCCAAGGGAGTATACTCCCTTTCAACGTTTCAGTGGGCTGAAACGAACTCTCTTGGCGGGAAAGGAGAGAGGAATATGAAAAAAGCAGTCAGCCTCCTGCTGACCCTGATACTCACCCTGTCCCTCTGTACCCCCGTCCTCGCTGACCCCGGCGACGAGGGAGAAGAAAATATGCCGCAGCAGGGGCAGCAGGAAAACAATGGCCCCCGGTGGCCTGCGGGTACAGAGCAGTGCTTTTTCTACGTAGAAAAGGAGCAAAAGTATTACAGCGGTACAGGCATTGATCAGGGGCACAGCGTGACCTTCGGTCAGATATTCAAGCGCACACATATCGAAGAAACCGGCGATAGCTTTACGTCACTTACCGGATTCGCAGTAGACTCTACGACGAAAACGGGTTTGACTGCCTCAGCGAAGGACGGTGCGCTGACTATTTCCGTCGCGGGTGACTGCGAGCCGGGGGAGTCCTTTGTGATATTCACGGCAGATAATGTAAAATATGCACTGTGTGTTAATGTCCATGAGACCTCCGGAGGCCAAGGCGGTCAGGATGGCCCGCCGCACTTTGCCGGAGAGGTACAGACGTTTATCAATGACAATTTTAAACAAGTAGACGGAAAGTGGACGAATAGGAACAGCCCTCCCGGTATTCAGGCGGCTTGGAATAAGCTTGGCATGGACGCACAGTGGTTCGCTGTGCAGAACAATCCTTGGCTACTGGCTATGTTCGACAAGCTGAATATATTAGCGGATGGCTACTATCTGCTTTCCGAGAACACCGCCGTGCGGGTCACCGTGCCCGGATATTTGCAGGACGTGGTGCTCCTGTCTTGGAATAAGGAGACCAACACACTGACTGTCAGCTTCAATGAAGGACTGACGGCAGATAGATGGAAAAGCATTTATACCGGCGGCGATAAGCGTGATTTTGCCGCACTGTATTACACCTTTATCTATATTGGAGAAGGCCAGCGACCTGACTATTGGACTTGGGTCGACGGCAGCGACAAAGAAATCGAAACTGTCATTGCGGAGAGAAAGGCGCAGCTAAAATATGAAAATGACCGCGGTATCACAAATGGTATCTATGTGGCAAGATTCCAGAACAGTGTCAATAACGACGAGATAATGGCGCTGCCCGGAAATAGCTCCTTTAACTCTACCAGCCGTGAGATCATCAGTTGGAAGGACAAGAGTGCTGACTACTTTACCAACGTGATCGACACTACCGGAATGTCTAACATTTCCTTCACCTTAGACGAGGGTGCCGACCAGCCGTACGGCGAGGGAAAGAATTGGCTGAACGAATTGGGTACACCGGCAGACAACCAGCGCATTAAGACCTATACGACGGCAGAGGGCGTGACCTTTACCGTGAACAAAGGCCTTGTGACGGCGCAGCTTGACGGCACCAAGCTGTTGGATTTGGAAAAGGTCTTGGCGTCCTATGTGACCGTCACAGCGCCGGAGGGCGCCACAGAGTACCGCATGGTAGGCAACGGAACCTCCACGGAACCGGGGGCGGCCGATGATGCCGGTGCAAAGGGGGAGGTTACTTCCATGAAGGACTGGCTTGCGAAGAAGGAGTGGTCTGCCGTTCCCGGCCCGATTCGCGTTACGCCCAATACGCTCAAGGAGCAGAAGATAGGCGATGTGTCCTATTATGTCGGGAATACCATCACCGGTGTAAACTGCTGTGTTTTTGAGTGGAAGTTTGCTAATGGAACTACCAAGGTAGAGTATGTGTACTTCAACGCGACGCCCTATGTGCATACGGTGCAGACACAGAGCGTGAGCGAGGTAACCAGTGCGGTGGATAAGCCTACACTGCAATCAAATGATGCTGCCCTGACGCTCAAGTGCCGTATGTTCCCGCAGGACAATGAGAACGCCCACTATATGCGCCTTACGGTGGAAAGGGACGGGCAGACTGTCAGCGGTTTCTCTGGCGAGTATACTGTCTTTGTTCCCTACGAGTATGTGGGGCTTACATGGGAAGAAGCGCAAAAGCGGACAGAACCGCCTGTCATTTATCACTATACGGATGCAGAGGTACTGAAGGAGGAGCTGACCGGTGAGTACACACAGTGGGGCATCTGCTTCAAAACCAGAAGCTTCTCGCCGTTTGTGATCAGCACGGCGGCGCAGAGCAGCTCCGGCGGCGGGTATTACTACGGCGGCGCGTCCACGCCCAGCATCTCCGCGGTGAAGACGGCTGATGCCGCCAAGAGCGCCACGGATTACACCTCCGGCATCTACGGGCTGACGTTCCGCAGCACGGCGGCGTTCAGCGGCTTTAAGGGCGTGCAGGTGGACGGCAGGACCATCGCCGCGGCCAACTACGTCGCCGAGGACAACGGCGGCATCGAGGTCTATCTGAAGGCGGTGTATCTGCGGACGCTGAAGGACGGCAGGCACACGGTGACCATTCTGTCCGACGCGGGCAACGTGACGATGAACTTCACCATCGGCGGGGTGGACAGCCCCACCACGTTCGACGCGGGCATCGGGGCCTACGTGAGCATGGCGCTGGCGTCCGTGGGCGGCATGGCCTGGATGCGGAGAAGGAAGCGCTGACCGGCCATACGGCGGCGCACAGCCAGTACCCCGGCTTCGCCGGACCGATCGTGCGGCATACGACAAGTACCCCCGGCTTCGCCGGGGGTACTTTTTTGAAATCAGCTATTGCAAAAACGCGAAAATGTGGTATCATACGTGCGAGCGCCGCACTCTGCTGGACGGAGGCGGCAGCAGGAGGTAAAAAACTATGAATAACGAAACGAAGCGCGGGACCTATTCCGTGCAGGACCTGGTACGCATTTCCGTGCTGGTGGCGATCATGCTGCTGCTGGAGGTGACGGGCCTGGGCATGATCAAGATGCCGGGGCTGGAGATCACGCTGCTGATGGTGCCGGTGATCGTGGGCGCCATTGTCATGGGGCCGGCCAGCGGCGCCATTCTGGGCGGCGTGTTCGGCTGCATCAGCTTCTGGGAATGCTTCGGCAGGAGCCAGTTCGGTGCGGTGCTGCTGGGCATCAACCCCATCTACACGTTCCTGGTGTGCGTGCCCACCCGTATTCTGGCGGGCTGGCTGTGCGGCGTGGCCTTCAAGGGCCTGAACAAGCTGGACAAGACGAACCTGTGGTCCTTCGGCGCGGCGGGCCTGATCGGCGCGCTGTGCAACACGGTGCTGTTTATGACCACGCTGTGTCTGTGCTTCTACAACACCGACTATATCCAGGGCTTTGTGGCCGCCCTCGGCAGCGCCAATGCGTTCCTGTTCGTCATCGCCTTCGTGGGTGTGAACGGACTGGTGGAGGGCGTGGTGTGTCTGATCACCGGCGCGGCTATCGCCAAGGCCGTTATGTACAGCCGGGGCAAGCTGGCTGCCCGCAAGACCAACGCATAAGACGGGAGGCGCGCGTATGCTACTGGCTTTGGATGTGGGAAACACCCATGTGGTCGTGGGATTGATGGAGGGGCGCGAGGTGCGCCGCAGCTTCCGCATCGCCACGCGGCGGGACAACGCCGTGGGCGATTACGCCGTGGCACTGAGCCAGCTGTTGGAGCTGGCGGAGGTGGACAGGCGGGAGGTGGAACAGGTCATCATCTCCTCGGTGGTGCCGCCGGTGACCCGGGCTTTGCAGGGCGCGGCGCGGCTGCTGACCGGAAAAGAGCCGCTGGTGGTGGGCGGGAATGTCCGCTGCCGCGTACCGGTGCGTATCAAGCGGCCGGAGACGCTGGGCGCGGACCTGCTTACCGCCGCCGTGGGCGCGCTGGATCTGTATCAGCCGCCGCTGCTGCTGGTCGACATGGGTACCGCCACCACAGTGACGGTGCTGGATGAGCAGGGAGCGTTCCGGGGCGGAGCCATCCTGCCGGGGGCAAACCTGGCGCTGTCGTCTTTGGCGGGCGGCACGGCGCTGCTGCCGGATATCCCGCTGGCGGTGCCGGAGAGAGCCATCGGCGACGATACGCTGACGTGTATGCAAAGCGGGTGCGTGCTGGGCTCGGCACTGCTGCTGGACGGACTGATCGACCGGATGGAGGCCGAGCTTGGCCGAAAGGCCACGGTGGTGGCCACCGGCGGCATCGCGCCGGTGATCGCGCCGGCCTGTCGGCATGAGATGCATATGGCCGCAGACCTCATTCTGCGGGGTCTGGCCGTGCTGTATGAGCAGAATAAGTGAAGAAGGAAGCCCCCATTCCAATGGAATGGGGGTTTCTTTTTGATAAAAAGTTGAACTGCCCGTTTTTCGGGACAGCGGATCGATTATGATACACTATACAAGCACGAAAGAAATTGCTATAATTCTTAAAGAGAGGAGTGGAGACATGAACGGCTGCGAAACATTAGGAAACTTATGGGACCATTGGAATGAGTGTGGGAAAAACGTGCCAGAAACCCATGGGGTTTACAAAATCATTTTGCCTGCGGAGATGGAACTTCGTTTTGTTGAAGGAATTGAGGGACATCCAGCTGCGGATACTTACGATGTGGAGACATTGACGGACAAGTATAAACAATCAGGGTATTCGAAATTGTTGTATGTTGGAAAAGCTGGAGGGAGGAGGGGGCTGCGCCAGCGTATACGGCAATACCTTTTATATGGATTTGGTGGGGGCAATGACCATCGTGGAGGACGTGCTATTTTCCAAATAGAAGGCTTTAGAGAATTGGTTTGTGAGTGGGAGGAAATTGAAGACTGTAAAGCAGCGGAACATCGATTGCTTGAAGCATTTAACGCAAAATACTCCGTATATCCAGTTGCGAATTGGCGGGGTTAATAGGTGAAAGGGGATAATACTATGGAAGCCGATCGTTATCGCCGTGAGTTGGAGAGAAAAGACAGAGATATAAGTAGCGTAGATGAGGCGATAGAGCGTATTTTTGCAGAAGAAAAACGTTGCCAGGACGTGATAGACCAACGTACACGGGATTTACGAAATTGTAAATCGGAAAGTATCATAAAATCTCGCCAGAGGGATATTGATACGCAGAAAAGCAAAATTGCTGCGTTGGAAAAAGATCGCGAAAGACGGATGATGGAGAGGAAGAGACTCTGCCGCGACAGAGAGAATCTAAACCAAAGGCTACAATATGAACTCCAGCGTGAAGTGGATGCGCAAAGGCGCGAAGTAGCGGAGCAGCAACATAAAGAAGCTGACCGTGCGTATTGGGAACGCGAGAGGCAGAGGAAAGAACAAAAAGAGCAAAAACGACAGGCGCAGGCAGCAGCATACGCACGTTCACGAACGAACCACGGAGCAGATAGCCCGCAGGAAATGGCAGAGAGGATGGTGCGCGAATACCAACAGGAGCATCCGTTTTCTTTTAAAAAGTTCCTGTGCATCGTGTTGGCTGTATTGGCAGCATTGTGGGTGTTTCGGGTACTGAGTACTGGGCCGGATAGCAAGGAGAGGGAGAAGGTCATTACGCATCAGGAGACTGCTTTGCCAGAGACGATGCTCGACCATATTGGTTTTACTGTGGCAGACATAGAGAACTGGTATGGTACGGATTACATAGTTGACAGCTTTAGTGGAGGACACTATATGTTCTACACGGAGAAAAGCGGGTGTCCGTATAGTTTCCTTTTTGCCCCGACAGATATTTCAACCTTTGATGGGACAACAGAAAGCGGCGATAGGATATGTGGAGTTGTCTCGAATCAAGACAATGCTATTATATTTAATAATGCAAAAGTAGGAATGGAACATCGGGAGTTTGAAGCAGAAATTGGGAAAATATATACAGCTGCTATGGACAATGAGGCAGAGTACGATTGTCCATCTGCAACGTTTTCTGTGGAAGCGACGAGCTTTTTGGATGGGAAGCGCCATGAATATACGTTAGTGATTTTGGAAAATGATGGATATGTATGTAACGCAGCGATATATGAATGAAAAAACAGCACCCCAACCAGGGTGCTGTTTATATATTATTTCAACAGGTTGAAGGTCATGATGGCGGCGCCGAGGATCACCAGCACCACGCCGGTAGCGCGGTTCAGCGTTTTGGGTTCGGCCTTGTTGGCAAATACTGCGGCGATGCGGGCCCAGATCAGGGTGAACACCACGCACAGCGCCATTACCGTCCAGTCCGGTGCGCCGCCGATGGTGAAATGGGAAATGGCGCCGGTCAGCGCCGTAAAGGTCATGATGAACACGCTGGTACCCACGGCTGTCTTCAGCTCGTAGCCCAGCACCGTGGTCAAAATCAGCAGCATCATCATGCCGCCGCCCGCGCCCACGAAGCCACAGATGAAGCCAATGACGATGCCGCAGACCACGGACTGGACGGCACGCTTTTTGGCGGAGACACCCAGCATGGCCTCCTTGGTGGTCATAACGGGACGGACGATGAACTTGACGCCCAGCAGGAACGTCATGATCACGGAGAAGCTTCCCATGGTACGGGAGGGCACCAGGCTGGCGATGTAGCTGCCTGCCACGGTGAACAGAAGCACGGTGACCATCATAATGATGCCGTTCCGGATGTCCAGGTTCTTGTTTTTGCGGTAGGTGTAGGCGGAGACGGCGCTGGCCAGCACGTCGGAGGCCAGAGCGATGCCTACCGCCATGTAGGGGTCCATGCCCAGAAATGTGATGAGCATGGGACTGATGACCGCCGCGGCGCTCATGCCCGCAAAGCCGGTGCCCAGTCCTGCGCCCATACCGGCGAAGAAGGTGACGGCCAGTGTCGTGATGAACTTCATGCGGTATTCCTCCGATGGACGCCCCCGGCGACGCCGGGGGCGTTTCGCTTATTTCTTGTTCAGGATCTCCATGAACTCCTCGCCGGTGATGGTCTCCTTCTCGTACAGGAAGGCGGCCAGCTCGTCCAGCTTGGCGCGGTTGTCGGTGAGGAGCTTCAGCGCCTTCTCGTGCTGCTGCTTCACCAGTGCCACCACCTGTTGGTCGATCTTCGCCTGGGTCTCGGCGGAGCAGGCCAGAGACGTGTCGCCGCCCAGATATTGATTCTGCACCGTCTCCATGGCCACCATGTCGAAGTCCCTGCTCATGCCGTAGCGGGTGATCATGGCGCGGGCCAGCTTGGTGGCCTGCTCGATGTCGTTGCTGGCACCGGTGGTGATGGTGCCGAACACCGTCTCTTCGGCGGCGCGGCCGCCGGTGAGGGTGGCGATCTTGTTCTCCATTTCCTCCTGAGACATCAGGTAGTGGTTGCCCTCCTCCACCTGCATGGTATAGCCCAGAGCACCGGAGGTGCGGGGCACGATGGTGATCTTCTGCACCGGGGCGGAATTGGTCTGCTTGGCCGCCACCAGCGCGTGGCCGATCTCGTGGTAGGCCACGATATGCTTCTCGTGATCGGTCATAATGGCGTTCTTCTTCTGGTAGCCGGCAATGACTATCTCGATGCTCTCCTCCAGGTCGGCCTGGGTGGCAAAGCGGCGTCCGTCACGGACGGCGCGGAGGGCGGCCTCGTTGACGATGTTGGCCAGCTCGGCGCCGGAGGCACCGGAGGCCATACGGGCGATCTTGTTGAAGTCCACGTCCTCGGCGATCTTGATCTTTTTGGCGTGTACCTTCAGAATGGCCTCGCGCCCCAGCAGGTCGGGCAGCTCCACGGGTACACGGCGGTCGAAACGACCGGGTCGGGTCAGGGCCGGATCAAGGGATTCGGGACGGTTGGTGGCGGCCAGAATGATGACGCCGGTGTTGCCCTCGAAGCCGTCCATCTCGGTGAGCAGCTGGTTCAGCGTCTGCTCCCGCTCGTCGTTGCCGCCGTACTGGCCGCCGCTGCGCTTCTGGCCGATGGCGTCGATCTCGTCGATGAACACGATGCAGGGGGCTTTCTCCTTGGCCTGCTTGAACAGGTCGCGCACCTTGGACGCGCCCATGCCCACGAACATCTCCACGAACTCCGAGCCGGACATGGAGAAGAAGGGCACGTTGGCCTCGCCGGCCACAGCCTTGGCCAGCATGGTTTTGCCGGTGCCCGGAGGGCCCACCAGCAGCACGCCCTTAGGCATGGACGCGCCGATCTCCTGATACTTGCTGGGGTCGTGGAGGTAGTTGACGATCTCCGTCAGGTTCTCCTTGGCCTCGTCCTCGCCGGCCACATCGGCAAACTTGATGCCCTCGGCGGACTTGACGTAGATCTTGGCGTCGGACTTGCCCATATTGAACATCAGGGAGTCGCTGCCGCCCATTTTCTTCATCAGGCTGCGGGAGATGATCTGACCGATGGCGATAAAGATCACCAGCGGCAGGACCCAGCCCAGGATATCCGTCAGCAGGGAAGTCTGCTCGATCTCCTCGCCGGTGGTGGAGATGCCGGCGTCCAGCAGGCGCTGGACCAGGCCGTCGTCAGGCACGATGGCGGTCTTGTAGATGGTTTTGCCGTCGGTGGAGGTAAAGAGGATGCGGTTGCTCTGCTGCTGGATCTCCACCTGGCCGATCTCATTCTTCTCGGTCATGGAGACGAAGGTGTTGTAGTCTACCTCCTTGATCTGGTGCTCCGCCAGCCAGGGCATGGCCAGCAGGTTGAACAGCAGCACCAGCAGTACCACGATCATGTAGTAGTAGATCAGAGGTTTCTTGGGGGATTTGACCTCGTTCATGGTAAGGCCTCCTTGTTCTGCATAGCTTTTTTTCTTTGATGAATTACCCTACCACATTTTGCCCGAAGTGTCTATAAGCAAATCCACAAAAACTGCGGGAAAACCCCGTTCCGGAGGCCGGAACGGGGCAGAATTTACGTTTCTGACACAATTACAGGGCGGCGAACAGGCGGCTGCCGGTGCGGTGGAGCCAGCGCAGCAGCACCAGCGTCAGCACGACGGTCAGCACTGTCCAGGCCAGCAGATACCACGCTGCACCCATGTCGATACCGAACGGGTAGTACAGCACGCCGACAAGGGCGGCGTACACCCAGCCGCCCAGCATGGCAAGCAGCACCGTCAGACGCTGCTTGATGACGGTGATCTCATTGGTCCAGACAAGGTTGGGGCGCTTCAGGTCCATGGTCAGGCCGAAGGCTGCCGACAGCCACACAAAGGCCTGAGGCAGCGCTATCAGCAGGAGGGCCAGCGGCAGGGCGGGGCGGACGGCCAATAGTATCAGTACAGAGGTGACTGCCATGGGGATACCCGTTACCAGCACCTGTACCAGCAGCTTTGCACGCAGTACCTGCCACGGTGTCACCGGCAGGGACTGTGCCAGCCACAGGTTCTTCCCCTCCAGGGAGATGGAGGAGGAGGCCATGTCGTTCATGGAGCCTACCAGGCACAGGGCGGCGCACAGCATCGCCGCCAGAAGACCGGAGGCCTCGCCACCGGCCATTTCGTATATAACAGGCAGCAGGTCGCTGCTCTTTACCAGCAGCAGCACGCCCAGAATGGGCAGCATGACCGTGCCCAGACCGCAGTTGAGCATATAGTTGGGACTGGCGGTGAAGCGGCCCAGCTCCTTACGCAGCAGGGCGGCGGGCACACCGGCGGCCCTGACGGTCGTCTCCTTATAAACGGCCTTGGCGCCGCCGTTGTTGGCGGTGGCAATGGACAGGAATGTGCGGCTGAGCAGCAGGTATGTGAGCGCGCACAGCGCCGCCATTACGGCCAGCACCAGCACGACAGCCAGATAGTCGCCGGCGCCCATACGGCCCATGAGATATAGGGGATAGGCGCTGCCGCGGATGGCTGCACCCACCTCATTCAGGTGCAGCATGAGCTGCTCGATCAGTTCGTTGGCACGGAAGCACACCATGTAGTACAGGGCAAAGAACGCCAGCGCGATCAGGGTGGTAAGGAGGTTCTTGCGCTTGAGCTTGCTGTGGATCTTGGCTACCACCCAGCCCAGCAGACAGGAGAGCACCAGCACCAGCAGGGAGACGGCCAGAATCAGCGCGATGCCGCCAAGCACAGTGGCGGCGGTCAGCACACCGACGGCCCAGTAGACGATGACGCAGGGCAGCAGGATCACGCCGGAGAACATCAGACCCATCAGGTATACACCCAGCAGTCGGGAGGCCAGAATGGCACGCACAGGGATAGGCAGCGACAGCAGCAGGTCGTTGTCCTTGGCCTGGTACAGGCCGGAGAACGTGTTGAACACGCTGCCAAACACGCTCATCAGCACACCGACCAGGGCAAAGAGGGTGAAGTACAGCCAATCCAGACCGGCCTCGTGCAGGGGAGCGCACAGACCTATGGAGAACAGCGTGAACATACCGCCGATAACGCCCACCATCAGCAGCACATACAGCACGATCAAACTGACGGTGCTTGCCTTGGACCGGGGTTTGTTCTTTTTCGCGTCGTAGAAGTAGCTGCGGAAGATCTCGGACAGCTGCTTTTTCAGCAATAATTTGACCATCACTCCGCCTCCAGCTCCAGGAAGACCTCCTCCAGGGAGTCGTCGCCCTTGACCTCCTCCATGGTGCCGGAACGGATGAGCCGGCCGCCCTTGATGATAGCCACCTTGTCGCAGAGCTTTTCCGCTACCTCCAGCACATGGGTGGAGAAGAAGATGGCGCCGCCGTTGTCGCAGACCTCGCGCATCATGCCCTTGAGCAGGTGGGCGGCCTTGGGGTCCAGGCCTACGAAGGGCTCGTCCATGATGATGACCTTCGGGTCGTGGAGCCACGCGGCAATGATGGACAGCTTCTGCTTCATGCCGTGGGAATAGGCGGCAATGGGTTGGGCCAGGTCGCCCGTCAGCTCAAAGGCATCCGCATAGGTGCGGATACGCTCCTGCCGGGTCTGGGCGTCCACGCCGAATACGTCGGCGATGAAGTTCAGATATTTGATGCCGGTCATGTAGTCGTACAGATCCGGGTTATCGGGGATGTAGGCCATCTCCCGCTTACAGCCCAGGGGATCGGCCTTGATGGATCGGCCATCGATGGTGATCTCGCCCTGGTCAAATTGCAGGATACCCACCACAGATTTCAGCGTGGTGGTCTTGCCGGCGCCGTTATGGCCGATGAAGCCGTAGATCTCACCCGGCGCGATGTGCAGCGTCAGGTCATCCACGGCCTTCTTCTCGCCGTAGGTCTTGGTCAGGTGTTGAATGTCCAGCATGGGGTCAGTTCCTCCTATTTCTCTCCTAAGCTTCTATTGTGGGGCATCATCAGCCGCGGCTGCGGCTGATGATGCGGACGATGCCCATAACGGCGGCGTACAGCACGCCGGCCACGGCCCAGATGATCCAGCTGTACCGGGGTTGGCCGTTGCCGTGGGGACCGTAGGTGTACAGCAGGAACACCGCCGTGGCGGTGAGCCAGTAGATCATGGTGACGGTGCCCATCAGCTTGTGGTGCTTTTTCTGGGGACGGGTGTAGTCGCCCTCCTCCAGCAGCTGCTCCATGGCGCCCTGATATACGCCGGCTGTGACCAGGGCCAGACAGCCGATGGCCACCAGCACCAGCAGCGCGCAGACAGCGGCGATATAGAGCAGGTCGCTGCCGCTTATGCACATGGCGGCGAACAGCGGTACGGCGGCCAGCACACACAGCACCACGCCCACGGTGACGAGCCGGGTATGGGTGTCCTTGTATTCCCGCTGCCGCTGGCGGACCATGCCCTCCACGCCGTACTCCGTTTCAAAGGGTTCTTCCTCCAGGAACCGGTACTCCTTGGCTTCTGCACTTGTCCGCAGAAAGATGCTCACGGCCAGCGCCACCAGACCCAGCAGCACGCACAGACCGATGCCCGCGGCGGCATTTTCGGAGATGTGGAAGCGCTGCACCTCGCTCATGGCGGCCAGCAGCAGCAACGTCACCGGGGAGACGATGCACAGCAGCACGGCGAAGGCCACCTTGGGTGCGGCGGCCTTACGCAGGGCCAGGTAGGCGGAGGCCTGCTTCATGGTGACGCGGCGCAGGGGCGTGTCGTCGTCCTGGGCCGCGGCACAGGGCGTTTCCTCCTCCAGTTCGTCCTTCAGCAGGAAGTCGGTGGAGACACCGAACAGGCGGCTCATCTGCACCACCTTATCCATATCGGGCACGGACTGGGCGCCCTCCCATTTGGACACGGACTGCCGGGTGACGCCCAGCTGCTCGGCCAGGTCCTCCTGGCTCCAGCCTGCCTTTTTCCGCAGGGACACGATCTTGTCAGCTAAAATCATAGGTATGCGCTCCTTCCGTATGACGGCGGGTGCCGCCGTTTGGTTTTGATGGCGCTATCATACGGGTTTTGCCGGTTGCGGTCTATAAACCGGGGCTGGAAATGTGTCAACCGGCGGTTGCGTTTCGGATTTTTGGGCAGTTTTCCCCTTTTGCTACAGGCTTATTGTACACGAAAACGTTTTCACTGTCAACTTACAGGACGGTAAGATTTTATTAAGATATGTGCAAAAAAAAGAGCCGCCCGGAGGGCGGCCCGTCTGTATTTTGTTATTCCTCCGTGAAATGCACGTGGTTGAAGATGTGGTCCTGACAGAAGCAGTGGTACCCGACGCACTTGCTGCAGTAACGGAATTGCAGATCAGGGTAGTCGGTATCCGTGCGGCCGCAGACGGCGCACTTGTGGCGATAGCCCTGCTGCTGGGCCTGCTTGGCCTGCTGCTGTTGGGCCTGACGGAACTGGACGGTCTTGCGGGAGTTCTGGTATTTGGCGCGCTCCTTCAGGTAGTGGACCTCCGGCCAGATGAACACGGCGAAGTTCAGCAGGGCCACGATGGGCAGCACTACACCGGCCCAGCTGTGGGCGCCGATGGCCTTGATGATGTCGAAGGCGAACAGTGCGCCGTCCAGGTACGCCAGCCACTTCATCTTCACCGGGAGGATGAAGAACAGCAGCACCGTGGTGTCCGGGAACAGGAAGGCAAAGGCGAAGAACATGGACAGGTTCACATAGCCGGTGCCCGCTGCGGTCAGGTAGGGGTTGCCGGTAACGAGACTGGCCAGCACCACGCCCAGCACCGTCAGCAGCGCGCCGCTGATGTAGTACAGGTTGAACTTGGCCGTGCCCCACTGGCGCTCCAGCGTGGAGCCGATCCAGTAATAGAAGTAGAGACTGATCAGCAGGGCAAAGGGACTGGAGTAGGCGGGCACGAACACAAAGGTCACCAGCCGCCACACCTCGCCATGGAGCAGGGCATTGAGATTGAAGGTCAGAAAGCTCAGGGCGTTGGCGTCGTTGGCCTGGGTCAGCAGCATGAGCACATAGACCGCCACATTGCCGATGACGATAACGCGCATGAGGTTGGGAATGCCGAACCGGGGATGGGCGGCGCAGAAGCGCTGTACCCCGTCATAGAGTTTTTTCAAGGGGAGTGTCCTCCTGTGTACAAATTGTGTTCAGTATAACCCATAACGGCGGAAAAGTCATGTCATTTTTTTGAACAATGGCAAAGTTTCCGTACAGTTGAATTATTTGCAAAAATCATGGAAATGCTATTGACAATGCTAAAAAAACTGTTACAATATGCTGTACAAGTAAATACCTTATCAAGAGTGGCGGAGGGACCGGCCCGATGAAGCCACGGCAACCTGTTTTTTCAAGGTGCCAAATCCGGCGAACGAATCGAAAGATGAGGATGAGCAAAGAAGCACAGCGCTCTGTCGGTTCGGCAGAGCGCTTTTTTCAATGACCATCCGCGAGATGAAAGGAGAAAAAATCATGGCAAGACATCTGTTTACCTCTGAGTCCGTTACCGAAGGGCATCCCGACAAGGTATGCGACCAGATCAGCGACGCGGTGCTGGACGCGATCTTTGAGAAGGACCCCAATGGCCGCGTGGCCTGCGAGACCTGCGCCTCTACCGGTCTGATCCACATCATGGGTGAGATCACCACCAGCTGCTATGTGGATATCCCCAAGATCGCCCGCCAGGTGGTGCTGGACATCGGCTATAACTCCTCCGAGTGCGGCTTTGACGGCAACACCTGCGCCGTCATCACCAACATCGATGAGCAGTCCGGCGATATCGCTTTGGGCGTGGACAAGAGCTATGAGGCCAAGGCCTCCGGCAAGAGCGAGCTGGACAACGGCGCCGGCGATCAGGGTATGATGTTCGGTTATGCCTGCAACGAGACGCCGGAGCTGATGCCTCTGGCGATCTCCATCGCCCACAAGATGGCCAAGCGCTTGACCGACGTGCGCAAGCAGGGGCTGGTGGACTATCTGCGTCCCGATGGCAAGACCCAGATCACCGTGGAGTACGACGAGAACGGCAAGCCCGTCCGCGTGGATACCGTGGTGCTGTCCACCCAGCACAGCCCTGACGTGACGCTGGAGCAGATCCGCAAGGATATGATCGAGCTGGTCATCAAGCCCACCGTGCCCGCCGGGCTGCTGGACAGCGAGACGAAGATCTATGTGAACCCCACCGGCCGCTTTGTCAGCGGCGGCCCCGCCGCCGATACCGGTCTGACCGGCCGCAAGATCATCGTGGACACCTACGGCGGCAGCGCGCCCCACGGCGGCGGCGCTTTCTCCGGCAAGGACCCCACCAAGGTGGACCGCAGCGCGGCCTACGCCGCCCGCTGGGTGGCCAAGAACGTGGTGGCCGCCGGCCTGGCGGACAAGTGCCAGGTGCAGCTGGCTTACGCCATCGGTGTGGCAAGACCCGTCAGCGTGCTGGTGGAGACGTTCGGCACCGGCGTGGTGGCCGACAGCGAGCTGGAGGCCGCTGTGGAGAAGGTCTTTGACCTGCGCCCCACCGCCATCATCCGCGATCTGGACCTGCGGAAGCCCATTTACCGCCAGCTGGCGGCCTATGGCCACATGGGCCGTGAGGACCTGGGTGTTTCCTGGGAAAAGACCGACCGTGTGGAGGCCCTGAAGGCCGCCCTGGGCAAGTAAGTTTTCGATAACGGGGGCGGCTTTGCCGCCCCCGTTTATCCAATAAAAAGGAGTGTATCGCTATGATGAAGAACCTCGATGTGGCCACCGTGCTGACCCTGCGGGATCAGGTGGCCTATCAGCCGGGGCAGGTGGTCAGCAAGACGCTGGCCCAGAACGACGCCGTCAGTGTGACGCTGTTTGCCTTCGACAAGGATGAGGAGATCAGCACCCACGAGTCCGGCGGCGACGCGCTGGTGACGTGCCTGGACGGCGTGGGCCGCGTGACCGTGGACGGCGTACCCCATGTGCTGCACACCGGCGAGTCCATCCTCATGCCGGCGCGGCATCCGCACGCGGTGTATGGACAGGAGCAATTCAAAATGTTGCTGGTGGTCGTATTCTGAGAACGTCAAACGTGCATGGATCTGCTTTGGCTGGCGGTGGAAATTGTCTGTTGCAATTTCCACCGCGTTGTGGTATCATGCGAAAAAATTTCCCAGCAGGAGGGATGCATATGTACACAAACCATGAGAAATATGCGCTGGTGAACGGCGTGATGCTGGACGGTACGCGGGACATGACGCCTCGGACGAGGCTGGCTGTCTGTGTGGATGGGGACCGCATTGCTGCCGTCTGCGACGCGGCCGATGTGCCGGAGGGCTATGCGCGCGTGGACCTGGGCGGCAAATACCTGCTGCCGGGGCTGATCAATCTGCATGTGCATCTGCCCGCCTCCGGCAAGCCCCGGAAAAAGCCCTCCGACCCTAAGAAGCTGGTGAAGCTCATCACCTCCAACGGCCTGATGCGCCGCATCGGCGTGAAGATGTGCGAGGGTTACGCCAGGACGGAGCTGCTGTCCGGCGTGACCACTATCCGTACCGTGGGCGGCGTGGCGGACTTCGACACGATCATTCGCGATGCGGCCAGGCGGGGCGAGATCCTGTCTCCCCGGGTGGTGGCGTCCAATATGGCGGTGTCGGTACCCGGCGGGCACATGGCCGGGTCGCTGGCCTATGAGGCCCGCACGCCGGAGGAGGCCGCGGCCTTCGTGGAGAAGATCGCGGCGGAAAAGCCCGACCTGATCAAGCTGATGATCACCGGCGGCGTTATGGACGCCGAAGTGGTGGGCGAGCCGGGCGTGCTGCGGATGCAGCCGGCACTGGTCAAGGCGGCCTGCGATAAGGCCCATGCGCTGGGAATGCAGGTGGCCGCTCATGTGGAGAGCCCGGAGGGCGTCCGGGTGGCGCTGGAAAACGGCGTGGACTCCATCGAGCACGGCGCGAAGCCGGATGGGCACATCATGCAGCTGTGTAAGGAACGCGGCGCTTTCCAGGTGTCCACCATCTCGCCTGCCGTGCCCTATGCGCTGTTCGACCGCAGTATCTCTCACGCCACCTATGAGCAGCAGGAGAACGGCAAGGTGGTGTTTGAGGGTATTATCGCCATGGCGAAGGCCTGTCTGGCGGATGGTGTCCCCGTGGGTCTGGGCACCGACACCGGCTGCCCCTATATCACCCACTACGATATGTGGCGGGAGCTATGCTACTTTGTGAAGTACTGCGGCGTGACGCCGGCGTTTGCGCTGCACAGCGCCACGCTGGGCAATGCGGCGCTGGCGGGTATTGCCGGCGAGACCGGCTCCATCCAGCCGGGCAAGTGCGCGGATATGATCGTCTGCGCGGCGGACCCGCTGGCCGATCTGACCGCCCTGCGGACGCTGGATATGGTCATTAAGTCCGGCTATCGTGTGGAACATCCCCAAGTGAAGAAAATGGACAATGTGGAACGGGAGCTGGACAAGTTCCTGTAAATACAGTGTATCCCCCCGGCGGAGCCGGGGGGATATTTATTCGCTTATTGGCATTGCAGGCCCAACTGGTAGAAGGCTACGGCAGCCGCGGCAGCTACATTCAGGCTGTCCACCCCATGGGTCATGGGGATCATCACCGTGTAGTCGCATTGGGCGATGGTGCCGTCGGCCAGCCCGTCGCCCTCGGTGCCCAGCACCACCGCCAGCCTCTCCGCTGACAACAGGCGTGGGTCATCCAGCCGCAGGGAGTCCTCCCGCAGGGCCATGGCCGCGGTGGTGAAGCCCAGATCGTGCAGTGCCGCCGTCCAGTCGCCCTCCGGCAGATAGGTCCATGGCACCAGGAATACATTACCCATGCTTACCCGGGAAGCCCGGCGGTACAGGGGGTCGCTGCCCTCTGTGGTCAGCAGGACGGCGTCCATGCCCAGGGCGGCCGCGCAGCGGAAAATGGCGCCAACGTTGGTGGGGTTCATCACGTTTTCCAGTACGGCGATGCGCCGCGCGCCGGCGCAGACCTCTGCCACGGAGGGCAGGGGAGGGCGGCGCATGGCGCACAGCATCCCGCGGGTCAGGTGGAAGCCGGTGAGCTGCGTCAGCACCTCCAGGGAGGCGGTATAGACGGGGAGGTCCGGGTCACAGCGACCCAGTATCTCGGCGCCTTTGCCGGTGATGTGCTGCGGTTCCATCAGGAACGACACCGGTACGCACCCGGCGTCCAGCGCACGGCCGATGACCAGCGGGCTCTCGGCGATGAACAGGGCGTTGGCCGGGTCGGCCCGGTTGACCAGCTGGTTTTCCGTGGCCCGGGCGTAGACGTCCAGCGCCGGGTCGGAAAAGTCGTGTATCTCAATGACCTGTGCCATATCACTTCCACTCCTTCAGCAGCGTTTCCAGTGCCGTCCGGTAATAAGCGGCGGCGTTGGCTCGGGCGTCCTCAAGGGTCGCCCCGGTGGGGTTGATACTGCGGACGGCCCGCAGATCCAGCGGTGCCCATTGCTCCGGTGTCAGCGCCACCCGTCCGGCCAGCACGGCAGCGGGGACACGCAGCTTCTGACACCGGCCTGCCACGCCGCTGATGGCCTTGCCGCCCAGGCTCTGGGCGTCAAAAGAGCCCTCGCCGGTGACCACCAGGTCGCAGCCCACTGCGCGGTGGTCGAAGTCCACGGTGTCCAGCACCGTCGTGATACCGGAGCGCAGGGCACCGCACAACAGTGCAGCGCAGCCCGCGCCGAAGCCGCCGGCGGCACCGCCGCCGGGGAGGGTATCCACCTCCGCACCCAGCTGTGCATGCAGCACCGCGGCGAGGTGCCGAAGTCCCGCGTCCAGACGCTGCACGCAGGCATCGTTCGCCCCCTTCTGCGGAGCGAAGATGTACGCCGCGCCGGTTTCGCCGTACAGGGGGTTGTCGATGTCGCACATGACCGTCAGCACACCGGGCCGCAGGCCGGGATGCCGCCCGGACAGGTCGATAGCCTCAATGTCCGCCAGCGTGCCGCCGGTGGGCACGAAGCCGCGGCCCTGCCGGTCGTAAAACCGAACGCCAAGCGCCGCGGCCGCACCGCAGCCGCCGTCGTTGGTGCAGCTGCCGCCCAGACCCAGGATCAAGCGCTTTGCGCCGTGATCCAGCGCATGGGCCAGAAGCTGTCCCACACCGTAGGTGGTGGCCGCCTCCGGGTCGGGACGGCCCTCGGTCTGGTGCAGACCCGCTGCTGCGGCGCACTCCACCACCGCTGTCCCGTCTGGCAGCAGGCCGTAGAAGCCGTCGATAGTGCCGCCAAAGGGACCGGACACGGGAAGGGCGATACGCTGTCCGCCGCAGGCATCCAGAAAGCAGTCTGTGGTGCCCTCGCCGCCATCGGCCACCGGCAGGGCGTCGATGTGCCAGCCGGGGATATGGAGACTGCGGGCGATGCGGCAGATGTCCGGGGAGGACAGCGTGCCTTTGAATGAGTCGGAGAGGACAAGACAGCGTTTCATGGAGCGCACTCCCTTCGTTTTGATAAGGGGATTATACCAGCCGGGAGAAAAAAACACAAGGGACGGCGTAGGCCGTCCCTCATGTTTTGTACGTTATTTGCTATACCGATTTGAGGAGAGGAGAGAACTTACTTAGCCAGCAGTCTGGCAGCGCGCTTCTTGCCGTACACGCAGCAGCCCACCACATAGGCGATGGCGCACACCACACCGATGATGTAGGCGGGCGTCCAGGGGATATTGAAGCCGATGTGGGCGTTGGCGATGTAGGTAACGCAGATGAAGGTGTAGAAGCAGCCGGGGATCATGGGGATCCAAGCCCACTTGCCCTTGCCGTTCTCGAACATCCACGCGGTGATGCACAGGAAGGCGAACAGGGACAGGGTCTGGTTGGCCCATGCGAAGTAACGCCACAGGATGTTGAAGCCGTCGGCATTGGTCTTGGCGAACACGAGGATGGCGATGACCAGCGCGAAGATGGGCACAGCCAGCTTGATGCGCTTGCCGTTGGTAGACTGGTCGATGTGCAGCGTCTCAGACAGGCTCAGGCGCAGGGCGCGCAGTGCCGTATCACCGGAGGTGATGGGCAGCACGATGACGCCCAGCAGGGCGATGATGCCGCCCACATGACCCAGCAGGTACTTGCAGACCACGCCCACGGTGCCGGTAGCCAGCCCGGCATTGGGCTCCTGCAAAGCCAGGTTGTACACGCCCATGGCGCCGGCAGCCCAGACCATGGCGATGAAGCCTTCCAGCACCATCATGTTGTAGAAGGTGTTGCGGCCCTGACGCTCGCTCTTCATGGTACGGGAGATGATAGCGGTCTGGGTGGAGTGGAAGCCGGACAGAATACCGCAGGCCACGGTCACGAAGAAGATGGGCAGGAAGTGCTTGGTGGAGAAGTAGTCCGCGTAGGTGAACGTACCCACGGTGCCGTCAGCACCGGTGAGGCTCAGCACGGGAGCAGCCCAGCTGTCCCAGATGTTCATCAGGGGCATACCGGTGACGAAGATGCCGATGAAGATGCCGATGGCGGAGAACAGCAGGATACCGCCGAAGATGGGGTAGATCTTGCCGATGATGGCGTCGATGGGGAACACGGTGGCGATCAGATAATACAGGAAGATGACACCGTAGATGACCCACGTGGAGACGGAGGTAGCCTTGCCGTCAAAGCCAAAGAGCTGCGTGGCGGCGATGTCGCCGGGGGTGTAGATGAACACAGCGCCCACCAGCAGCAGCAGCACGCACACGAACACGTTGTAGAACTTATAGATACCCTTGGTGGAGTACCGGCGGATCATCTCAGGCATCTGGGTGCCGCCGTCGCGCAGGCAGATCATGCCGGAGAAATAGTCGTGCATGGCGCCGCCGATGACGTTGCCGATGGGGATGGTCAGGAACGCGATGGGCCCAAACAGGATGCCCTGGATCGGCCCGAGGATGGGGCCGGTGCCCGCGATGTTCAGCAGGTTGATCAGGCTGTTCTTCCAGCCCTTCATGGGCACGAAGTCAACGCCGTCTTCCTTGGTGTAGGCAGGCGTCTTGCGGTCGTCGGGTCCAAAGACCTTTTCGCAGAAACGACCGTAGAGGGCTGCGCCGCCGATCAGGATGACCAGACCGATAATGAATGTCAGCACAGAAACACACTCTCCTTTGTAAAGTGAATTGTCTCTTTCCGGGACGTCCGGATCGTCCCGAAAAATCATGTTCAGATTATAGCACTGCGTGATTAAATTGCACGTTAATCTTTGTGGCGTGTACATAAAAATGTCATAAATAAAAGGTCGAAGCCTGTAAAGAATTGCCGTAAAAAGAAACTTGTAAAAGTTTTTAACAATGAGGAACTTTTGCAAGTTTTCCTGTCGCGAACCAAAATACAAACGGTGTTTGACTGGCAAAATTTTTGTCTGGCGGTAACGTTGCCGGGGAAACGGCAAGATCACCTGGGCACTTGCCCGCTTTCGGCAAACGTGGTATCATAGCAATAATATGAGAAAGGGAGGATATGCCTGTGGAATACAACAAGTCCATCAACGCCATGACCCCCGGCGACGAGATCGAGGGCTACTACATACTCAAGTCCGCCAACCCCAAGGTGGCCGCCAACGGCAAGCCATTCCTGACCGGAGCGCTCAGCGACCGTACCGGCACGATGGAGCTGAAGGTCTGGGACTATACCGGGCCGCTGACCGCCGCCGACGAGGGCACCGTGGTCAAGGTGCGGGGTACCGTGGGTGAGTATCGGGGCACCGCACAGTTCACCGCCGCGCGTATCCGTCAGGCGGCCCAGGAGGATCCGGTGGATGTGTCCGCCCTGGTGCCCACTGCGCCCATCGACTGCGGCGCAGCGATGGAGGATCTGCGCCGTGCGGCGGCCTCCATTACGGACCCGGACTACCGTGCCGTGGCCGAGGCCATGCTGGAGGCCCACGGGGAGACGCTCGCGTCCATCCCCGCCGCCAAGAGCGTACACCATGCCTTTCTGGGCGGCCTGCTGATGCACACCGCCAACATGGTGAAGATCGCGGACTTCCTGGCGGGAATGTACCCGGAGACCATCGACCGCAGCCTGCTGCTGACGGGGACGCTGCTCCACGACATGGCCAAGGCGCAGGAGTTCGTGTTTTCGCAGCTGGGTCTGGCCACGGATTACTCCATTAAGGGTCAACTGCTGGGGCACCTGGTCATGGGAGCGCAGGACGCGGCGGAGACTGCCGCCCGCCTGGGCGTGCCGGAGGAGAAGTCCGTGCTGGTGCAGCACCTGATCCTCTCCCACCACGGTGAACCGGAATTCGGCGCGGCGGTGCGCCCTCTGTGCGCCGAGGCGGAGCTGCTGAGCCTGATCGACGCGGTGGACAGCCGTATGGAGATCTACCGCGAGACGTATGATACGATGGAGCCGGACACCTTCAGTCCGCGCATCTTTGCGTTGGAGAAAAAGGTGTTCAGGCACGCGTAGGCTCTTGACAAACGGCGGCGCGGAGAGTACCCTGTCGTCAGTGCCCGCAGGGCACAATACACATTTTATTAAGGAGACGCGTTTGAAACTCAATACCCTGACACTGGAGCGTGTGGCCTGACCGGGAGGTCTGGCAACCATCGATTGACAAGAGCAAACACGCCTGCCCTTGTCAATCGATGGCGATATGCACGCCATTCCTCCCGGAGCATGAAAACACATCTTCAGGAGGAAACACCATGAACCGCGAAAACAAGCGGAAGACTTTTGAAAAAGGCTACTACAAGACCCATCCCTGCAATGACACCTTCACCTGCAAGGTCTGCGGCCGACTCTGCACACCGCAGGAGGCCGGCATCGACCACCGCAACCACTGCCCCAACTGCCTCTCCAGCCTGCACGTAGACATCGAGCCCGGCGACCGGGCTGCCGACTGCGGCGGCATCATGGAGCCGGTGGCGGTCTGGGTACGCAGGGGCGGCGAGTGGGCGATCATCCACCGCTGCAAGCGCTGCGGCGCGCTCAGCTCCAACCGTGTGGCGGCGGACGACAATCCCATGAAGCTCATGTCCATCGCCATGAGGCCCCTGTGCGAGCCGCCGTTCCCACTGGAGCGCATCGAGGAGATGACCGCCCTCATGGCCGGCGACGGCAGAATGAAGTAGTCCCAGCAAAAGCAAAACCACCCGTTAGGGTGGTTTTGTTTTTGCTGTTATCTTATCATGGCACAAATAGATTCGAACACGTCCCCATACCGCAAGGGAGGCGCTGCGTGCAGGGCGGCCTATTAAGGGAGCAGCTTCAGATCAGCGAGGGTGCATTGCTTTCAATGGCGGGTATCTGCATAAGTGGTACCTCCCGGCAAAGCCCTTGTGTATTTGCGGATCATCGAAGCGGCGTAAAGCATGACCAGCAGCTCCGTGACTGGCATCGCAAACCAGATCGCATCGGCGTTGACCAGCGCAGGAAGAACCATGATCAAAATGCCGCTGATGACAAGTCCCCGTGCCACAGAAACAACGAACGCTGCCTTCGGCTTCATGATCGCCTGGAAATAATAGGTCGAGAAGATGTTGAACGGCAGCAGCAGGAAGGATAACGCATAGGTGCGGACAATGGTAGGAGCCATCCGCTCCGAAGAAGGTCAGGATGGGGCGCTCGAAGCATATGGCCCCGATCCATGCCAGAATGGATAAGATCACTGCGCCGATCACAGCCGATGTGAAATACTGGTTCTCACTCCCGTCGCATTTCTCGCTGCCGCGCTTTGTACTGAAAATCACGCTGCCGCCGATGCCCATCAAAAGGCCAAGACTGTAGATGATGTTCCGGACCGGAGCGACGACCGCCAATGCCGCCGTTCCCTGCGGCCCGTGGTACTGGCCGAATAGACCGATGTGATCATGGCGCTGCCAAACGCAGCCGACAGATATTTAAAGTACATTGCATTACCGCCAATAATCTATTGTAAAAAACGTCGAAATGTGTTAGAACAAAATGGAAATATATTTGAAGGAGTGGTTTTATGCTAAATTATACTTTAGGAACGATAGAAGCTTCTGAAGCCTTGATCAAAGATTTATATATTGATTTAAGAGCAAATGATGGCAATATAATCACCGATGTATTCCCATCCAAAAACAATACTTATTCAGATGTACTACTTCCTTTAAGTTCATATTCTGGATCAACTACCATAAGTGTAGCTAACATTAAAAATGTTATTAAAAAATACAGCCCATCTGCTCGTGTTAATGGATTAAATAAAGAAAAGCTATTGCAATTATTAGAAGACATAAGGAAAAATAATAATATAACCAATGCCGATCTATGCAACAAATTCGCGGATGAAATATATTTGCCTAAAATCGTTTTGAAAAAAGCAGATATACCACTATCGTTACGCTCACAGTTTATCGATTTAAGATAATTATAATAGCGCCATCTGTCTACATGCTAATCGTTCTAACGACTTTTCGTAATACTCTTGTTCTATTTCAAATCCAATATAATTACGCTTGTTATTAATACAAGCCAAGGCTGTTGAACCTCCACCCATAAATGGATCTAAAACAATATCGTCCTCATCACTGCTTGCAAGAATTAGTCTTGCAAGCAGTTTTTGTGGTTTTTGGGTAGGATGGATGCGGTCTTTTTCTTCATAAAAATTCACATCATCCCATACATCTGTTAACCCCATTTGTGCATGATATGTTTGACTAATCTTATCGTATGGAATGTTAAATTCAAGAATTGTTTGCAATTTGTCCCACAATTCTTCAGTGGGTAATTGCTCGCAAACATTTTTGCCTGTATAAATACTCCACATACCGCCACCGTTTGATTTGACACCCAACATCTCATTGATTTGTTTTGCGGAATAACCTAATTCTTTTTGCCTTTGCTTTAAAAAGGATTTTGCAAAAGGTTTGGGATCTTTACATAAAAATAAAATACTTTCGGTCACATTAGGGAACATTCGATAATTTTTAGTTGCTCGCCCAGATACAGCTTGCATGCCTTTATTTAATACTATTTGTTGTCTAAGTTCAAAACCATACTTTTCTAAAATAGGCAACAATCTACTTAACATTCTAAAATAACCAAACAAATAGAAACTACCGCCCATTCTTAAAACACGGGCAGCTTCTGCAATCCATTTTTCTGACCATTCAAGATAGTCTTCTTCTGTTCTCCAAAGATAATCCCATTTTTCGCCGATAACCTTAAAATATGGTGGATCCGCGATGATAAGGTCTATAGACTCCTCATCTATCATTTGATTCATTCCGGCGACGCAATCTATATTATAAATAATGTTTGTATCCATTTTTTACCTTCTCTTTATTTATCGAACCTGATCTCCATTAGCTAAAACAAAATACTGTTCATATTTCACATTGAGCACATTAGCAATTTGATTTAGCTCATCTTGTGTAACCGTATTTCTCTTAAGTTTAACACTGAAATTTTGTGGTGTTTGATTTATTCTTCTTGCCAATTCTGACAAACTTACGCCAGAACGCACACAAAGAACTCGTATCTGTTCAGAAGTAGTCATAATAAGCCTCCATACAACTATTATCACAGTTGACATTATAAATCGTTTGATTGATAATATCAACTGTTTCTTTGAGAAACGAGGGTGGCAAACTCCTTAAGTTAAGTTGATATGCAAAAACGAGGGAGACCTGAACTCAAGTCTGACAATGAAACAAAAAGAAACCTTTGAAAAATTCAAGGACTGCACAAGTGAACTGTCCTGCATCACTGAGTGTGAAGCGTTCAGTTCAGGATTTATCTTGGCCACTCGCATCATGGCGGAAGTGATGCAAGGCTTGGAGGAGGCCGAGAATATGCTACAAACCACAGTAATTTCTAAATTATAAAACAACTCATAAAAATCAAAAATCCGAACGTATCACCATTGATGATAATGTTCGGATTTTTTGACTTGTGGTGGAGCTGAGGGGAGTCGAACCCCTGTCCGAAAGCGCTTTGACAAGACTTTCTCCGGGCGCAGTCAGGTTTCAGCATTCCCTCTCCGCACAGACACCTGACAGACTGCGCGGTTCAGTAGAGTCATAATGCATGGGCGGGGCAACTCTTACCCGCCGCACGTCCGCCGCATAAACGACGCCTTCCCCGGCCTGCGGCCTCTCCGGTTCAGACGGCTGCCTTTAGTTAGGCAGCGACAGCAATACGATTGTTGTCAGTTAATTTTTAAGTTGCCCGTTTTATGGCGGTCAGGCGCCGCCGCCCGCTTATCCAGCCTCCACACCCCCGTCGAAACCGGTGCAGCCCCATATTGGGAATTTTTTGGGTATTGTTCCAATACCCGGAGAAAATCGGTGCAGCCCCATGAGGGGTTTTCGCATTGTGCGATACTGGGGAACAGCGTAGTCCGCGAGGGACTTGCGCGTTGTGCGACACTGGGAAACAGCGTAGTCCGCGAGGGACTTGCGCGTTGTGCGACACTGGGAAACAGCGTAGTCCGCGAGGGACTTGCGCATTGTGCGATACTGGGAAACAGTACAGCCCATAAGGTTTTTGCACGCTGTGCACATACAACCCATGGGAATATTTACATATGTGTGGGGGAGGGGGATCCTCCCCACACACGGTAAACGAATTTATCTCCCGAAGGGATCGGCCAGCTTCTCCGGCTCCGGATACGTCACGCCCTGCGTGTCCACGGTGACCTTCGCCATGACCTGGTCCTTCTTGGGCTTGTTGGTCATCATGTTCCGGGGCTGGTTGGCGATGCGGTCCACCACGTCCATGCCGTCCATCACGCAGCCGAAGGCGGCGTACTGCCCATCCAGATGGGGCGCGTCCTTGTGCATGATGAAGAACTGGCTGCCGGCGCTGTCCATGGGCTGCGCCCGGGCCATGCTCAGCACACCGCGGGTGTGGCGCAGGTCGTTCTGCACACCGTTGGCGGCAAACTCGCCCTTGATGCAGTACCCCGGGCCGCCCATGCCGGTGCCGTCGGGGCAGCCGCCCTGGATCATAAAGCCGGGGATGACCCGATGGAAGATCAGCCCGTCGTAGTACCCGGCGTTGGCCAGGGCGATGAAATTGTACACGCTCTGGGGCGCGATGTCGGGATACAGCTCGGCAACGATCTTGCCGCCGTCCTGCATTTCAAAAGTCACGATAGGATTTGCCATTCCGTTTCCCTCACTTTGTCATAAGAATATGCGCACTTCCCGCGCAATGTCATACCATTCAATACCCGCGGTTCTTCTCCCGCATGGCGCGGTCCATCTCCCGCTTGGCGTCCCGCTTGGCCACGGCCTCCCGCTTGTCGTAGGTCTTCTTGCCCTTGCACAGGCCCAACTCCACCTTCACCCGGGAATTCTTGAAATATACCGACAGCGGTATCAGCGCATAGCCCTCCTGCTTCTGAAGGTCGTGGAGCTTCCGTATTTCCCGCTTGTGCAGCAGCAGCCGCTTGGGCCGGTCCGGATCGCGGTTGAAGATGTTGCCGTGGTCGTAGGGGGAGATGTGAAAGCTGTAGGCGTACACCTCGCCGTCCTTGGCCACGCAGAAGGCGTCCTTCAGGTTCAGGGTGCCGGCGCGGATGGACTTGACCTCCGTGCCGAACAACTCGATGCCGGCCTCGTAGCGGTCCTCCACGAAGTAGTCGTGGTACGCCTTGCGGTTCTGGGCGATGGTCTTGGTGCCGGACTTGTCCATGGAGACACCTCCTTCCGGTAACGTGAACGATAGTATACCATATTTTCTCGCATCGCGCAAGGGGGATAGAGGGGTGGTAATTTTGAACTTTCTGTGCTATACTGGGGCAAAAAATGAAAGGAGACGCTTCTATGGATATGACTGAGAAAACGCTGGAGAGCCGTGAGGTCTACCGCGGCCGCATCTTGCACGTGCGGGAGGACAGGGTACGCCTGCCCAACGGGAAAGAGGGTGTCCGCGAGGTGGTGGAGCACCCCGGCGGCGTGGGCATTCTGGCCCTGGACGGCGACGACGTGCTGCTGGTGAAGCAGTACCGCTACGCCTTTTCCCGGGTGCTGACGGAGATACCCGCCGGCAAACGGGAGCCGGGCGAGGACCCCTTCGTCACGGCCCAGCGGGAGCTGAAGGAGGAGATCGGGGCCGCGGCGGAGGCGTGGACGGACCTGGGGGCGCTGATCGCTTCTCCCGGCTGCTATGGCGAGACGCTGTACCTGTTCCTGGCCTGTGAGCTGACCTTCGGCGAGACGCACCCGGACGCGGACGAGTTTTTGGAGACGGTGCGCGTGCCCTTCGACGAGGCGGTGGAGCTGTGTATGTCCGGCGAGCTGACCGATGCCAAGACCGTGGCGGCGATCCTCAAGGCGAAAGTGCTGCTGGGGCGGTAAATTGCCCTTGTATTCTGTCCGCTTTTCCGCTACAATCAAACCAGTGGGCGCGCCGCGTCCCAAGGGAGGAGAGAAACGCCAATGTCCATGAATACGAAGAAAAATATATCCATCGTGCTGCTGGTCCTGGCCCTGCTGCTGTGGATGCTGCGGAAGATGAACGTGCTGTATATTCCCGGTCTGTCCATGGTGCTGCTGGGGCTGTCCATGATCATGGTGGGTATCATGATGTTCCAGGTGAAGCAGAAAAAGAAGCTGGGCGGCACGCTGATCCTGGCTTTCGGCCTGTTCTGCATCGTAACGGCCGTGATGGAGATCAAGGGCTATTTCGCGTGAGAGACACAAAGAGGAGCACCCGTTCGGGGGCTCCTCTTTCGCGCAGCCCCCGTTCCGCCGCAGCGGCCACCAATTTCCATTTTCTGTCAAATTCTCCCGTTTTCCATTCCCGGTAACAGAAAAAATGTGTAAAATTTCCATAAAAAGGCTGGACAAACGGTGAGACTGTGCTATAATCTGACTATCCGCAGAGGTACCTCTGCATTTACGTTTTAATGGAAATTAAAACGAGTGCGCCTGCGGAAATCTAAAACAAATGGGGTATGAGACATGAAGAAATTGTTAGCAACCATTCTGGCGCTGGTCATGGCGCTGGGCGTCACCACCATCTCGTGGGCGGATGAAGTCACGCTTCCTGATGGCATTGGATTTACGGGCGAGAACACCTTGTATTGGGTGTCTGGCGGGGCTACCGGTTATGCAAGTACGCTGAAGGCCGCGCTGGATGCAGCACACAATGAAGAGGGTACGAGTATCACCGTTTATTGCAAGGCAGGTGCTACCATTACGGGGAGTGCACCGCACATTGATGTGACGAAGGATCTTACCATCTATGCATTTGGCGCAGATTTTGGCGGCAACGACATTTCCATTGGTACGTATAAGGCACCTGTAAACCCCGAAACGACCATCAACATTTATAACGCAAAGAACCTGGTGGTTTGGGGACAGCCTGTTGGTGACCGTGCAGACGTGTGGAACGTTAATTTCTATGATTGCCACAACAATGGTTCCAACTTCCTGATGTACCGTGATGGTGAGACCGGTAAGGCAAAGCTCAACCTTACCATGAAGGACTGCACAGCGACCGGCTACAGTGATTCTATCGTTCACACCACAGCTGACGGAACTATTATCATTACCAATTGCGAGTTTTCCAACAATTGCGCACCTATTAACGTTGCGCACAAGCAGTCTGGCAGCATGGAAGTAACGGTTACGAATTGCAAATTTAACAACTGTGGCTATGAAAGTCTGGATGCTGATTTGGGTCGGTATGCTGCGCCTGTCCGCATCGTGAATAACAGCGAAACCGGAACAGTGAGTGCTTCCATCGACCACGCGACCTTTACTGGTACCAAGGGCGCTAACGGCGACATTCTGCTGGGCGATGGTCGTACCGACAAGGCTTCCAACACCGTTACCGCAACTATAACGAATACTGCAGCAGAAGTGCAGACCCAGCAGCCCGGCTATTACAATGGAAGTGGCGAGGTTGCTGCAGCTGACAACAAGAAAAGTCAGACCGTGACCGAGACTGAGAAGGTGACTGCTAAGGTCACTGCTACCGAAGGTTCCATTAATGCGCAGCCCGCACAGGAGCAGCCGCCCCACTATTACTACCACCCCACCACCGACACCAAGGCGGACGAGGCCAAGGGCTCCCCTAAGACCTTTGATGCGGGTGTGGGTATCTACGCCGTCACCGCCGTTCTCTCCGTGACCGGCATGGCCTGGACCGCTAAAAAGCGTCACTGAGAGCAAAAAAAAGAAAGCCCGAAAGGGCTTTCTTTTTTGCCCCGGCCAGCGGGCAAAAAGAGAGCACCCTGCCGGGTGCTCCTTTTTTAATCAACGATATCCACAGACACCTTGGCGCCGGTGCGCTGGGCGTAGGAACGGATCACGGTGCGTATCTCCTTGGCGATACGGCCCTGACGTCCGATGACCTTGCCCATGTCCTCCGGCGCGACGCGAAGCTGAAGCGTCAGCTCGTCACCGTTTTCCACCTCGGTCACGCTGACCTGCTCCGGGTGCTCCACAAGGTTCTGCGCGATATACAGCAGCAGATCCTTCATGGCGCGCTCCCGACTTACAGTACGTCGACCTTCTTCAGCAGGGCGCGGACGGTATCGGTGGGCTGGGCACCGGTCTTGATCCACTCGCGGGCGCGGTCAGCGTCGATACTGATCTTGGCGGGGGAGACAGTGGGATCATAGGTGCCGATCTCCTCGATGAAGCGGCCGTCGCGGGGATAGCGGGAATCGGCGACGACGACGCGGTAATAGGGGGCCTTCTTAGCGCCCATTCTTCTCAGACGAATTTTAACCATTGTTGTGTTCCTCCATGTAAATTGATTGTTTTATATCTGTTAAATGCGACTGCACTTACACACTTTTTCTACTTTTTTTAACTTTATTTCAACCGTTTTTTTCGGCCAAAACCGTGCATGGCGCCTCGGGCCACCTTGCCGCCGAAGCCGCCCATCATGCCGCCCAGGCCGCGCATACCGCCGCCCTTGGTCATGGCTTTGGTCATCTGCTGCAGCATCTCAAAGGATTTCAGCAGGCGGTTGACATCCACCACCTCCAGGCCGCAGCCGGCGGCAATGCGCTTTTTGCGGCTGGCGTTGAGGATCTGCGGATTTTCGCGTTCCAGCGGGGTCATGGACTGGATGATGGCCTTGTTGTGGGCCATCTGCTTCTCGTCGATCTGGCTGGGGTCGAAGCCCTTAGCCATGCCGCCGGGGAGCATATCGGCGATCTGGCTCAGGTCACCCATGCTTTGCAGCTGCTCCATCTGGTCCAGATAGTCGGTGAGGGTCAGGCGGTTCTTGCGGAGCTTTTCCTCCAGCTTTTTCGCCTGTTTTTCGTCGTACTGCTGCTCGGCCTTCTCAATGAAGGTGAGCATATCGCCCATGCCCAGTATCCGCCCGGCCATGCGGTCGGGGTGGAAAGGCTCGATCATGTCCAGCTTTTCGCCGGTACCCACGAACTTGATGGGCTTGCCGGTGACGGCCCGGATGGACAGGGCAGCACCGCCGCGGGCGTCGCCGTCCAGCTTGGTCAGCAGTACGCCGTCGATGCCCAGCGCGTCGTCAAAGGCCTTGGCGGCGTTGACCGCGTCCTGGCCGGTCATGGCGTCCACCACAAGGAGTATCTCGTTGGGATGGACGGCGGCCTTGACGGCCTTCAGCTCGTCCATCAGCGCCTCGTCGATATGCAGACGGCCGGCGGTGTCCAGAAAGACGATGTCGTGGCCGTGGTCAGCGGCGTACTTCACCGCCTCCTTGGCGATGGTCACCGGGTCGATCTGGCCCATCTCGAAGACGGGGATGTCCAGCTGCTTGCCCACCACCTGCAGCTGGTTGATGGCGGCGGGACGGTACACGTCGCAGGCCACCAGCAGAGGGCGTTTGCCGAAGCTGCGGCGCATGAGCCCTGCCAGCTTGGCACCGTTTGTGGTCTTGCCGGCGCCCTGCAGACCTACCATCATCACAACGGTGGGGCCCTTGGAGGCGGTGGTCAGACGGGCGTTGGTGCCGCCCATCAGCGCCGTCAGCTCCTGGTTTACGATCTTGATGATCTGCTGGGCGGGGGTCAGGCTGTCCAGTACGTCGGTGCCGACGCACTTTTCGGTGACGTCCGCCACGAAGTCCTTGACGACCTTGTAGCTGACGTCGGCCTCCAACAGGGCCAGACGTACCTCGCGCATACCCTCGCGGACATCGGCTTCGGTAAGGCGGCCCTTACCGCGCAGGCGCTTGAATACGCCGTTCAGTTTTTCGCTAAGTCCCTCAAATGCCATGGGTCGTTACTCCTTCAGGGCGGCGGCAGCGTCCAAGATCGTCTCCGCCAATTCCTCTAACCGGGGATTTTCGTACTGCCGGTAGTTGATGGTTTTAATGTCTCCGGCAGCGGTGATGATACGGTCCACGTGCTGCTGCATCTGCAAAAAGCGGCGGACCAGGCCGGTCTTGTCCTCCAGCTCGGTCATGGCGTTCTCCGCGCGAACGATCACGTCCCGTACGCCCTGCCGGGAAATGCCGCAGTTCTCCGCGATCTCTGCCAGGGACAGGTCCTCATTATAATACAGGTCGAACAGCTCACGCTGCCGTGGGGTCAGGATATCGCCGTAAAAATCGAACAGCATGGTCATGCGGTATGTCTGGTTTTTCACGGTGTGGCCTCCTTCTGTAAAGTTATATGCCTTTACAACCTCGAATATCATACACGATTTCGGGAGAAATGTCAAGGTGAAAAATGGGGCGGCGGAAAAAATATTCCCTTCGGCGAAAGCCGAAGGGAACAGAAGACGGGATTAGTGCTTCAAACGCTTGTCGCACCGCTTGCTGAGCCAGGTGCCCACGCTTTGAAACAGCTGCACCAGCAGGATCAGAATGACCACCGCCACCAGCATCACCAGGTACTTATAGCGATAGTAGCCGTAGTCGATGGCGATCTTGCCCAGGCCGCCGCCGCCGATGATGCCGCTCATGGCGGAGTAGCCCAGAATGGTGGTCAGCGCGATGGTGACATTCTGGATCAGGGAGGGAACGCTCTCGGGGATCATCACCTTGCAGATGATCTGCATGGGGGTGGCGCCCATGCTCTGGGCGGCCTCAATGATATTACCATCCACCTCGCGGAGACTGCTCTCTACCAGACGTGCCACAAAGGGGAACGCTGCCGCCACCAGCGGAACGATGGTGGCTGTGGTGCCCACGGCGGTGCCGATGAGCAGACGGGAGAGGGGGAAGACCATGATCATCAGGATCAGGAAGGGGATGGAGCGCAGTAGGTTGATGATGACGTTGATGACCTGCATGAGCCAGCGGGGCAGGGGCAGGACGCCGTTTTTCTCGCCGGCCACCAGCAGCACGCCCAGGGGAAGGCCAAGCACCAGCGACAGCGCCGTGCTGACCACGGTGACGTAGAACGTCTCCCAGATGGCAAAGGGCAGGGAGGGCAGCACGCTCATCAGGTCCTGTACGGACTGGGCGGAGAACAGATTACTGTACATGGTGGTCCACCTCCTCGACCTGAACATTGGCCACATTGTGGATAAAGGCCACGGCCTTATCGTACTGCGTGCTGGGGATGCCCAGCATCATGCTGCCGTATACCGTTTCGGACAGCTTTTGGGTACTGGCGGAGATCACGTTGCAGAAGACGCCCTCCTCCGCCGCCAGCCGTGCAATGAGGGGAATACTGGTGGTTTTGCTGTCCTTGAACACCAGGCGGACCAGCTTTTCGTCCTGGGGGTTGTATACCTGCGCGTCCGCGCCGCCGGGGAACACCAGCCGCCGTCCGGCCTCGGACTTTGGTGCGGCGAAGACAGTACCCACCATGCCGGATTCGGCCACACAGCCGTCGTCCAGGATAGCCACATGGGAGCAGACCTCCTTCACCACACTCATCTGATGGGTGATGATGACCACGGTGATGTTCAGCTTTTGGTTGATGTCCCGGATCAGCTCCAGTATCTGCCGGGTGGTCTTGGGGTCCAGCGCGCTGGTGGCCTCGTCGCACAGCAGCACCTTGGGGTCGGTGGCCAGGGCACGGGCAATGGCCACGCGCTGCTGCTGGCCGCCGGACAGCTGGGCCGGATAGGCGTCTGCCTTGTCAGGCAGGCCAACCAGCTCCAGCAGCTCGCGCCCGCGCTTTTCCGCGTCGGCCCGCTTTACACCGGAGATCTCCATGGGGAAGCAGACGTTACGCAGGCAGGTGCGCTGCATGAGCAGGTTGAAGTGCTGGAAGATCATAGTGATGTTCCGACGGGCGGCGCGCAGCTGGGCGGGGGTCATGGTGTCCAGCCGCTGGCCGTCCACGATGATCTCGCCTTTTGTGGGGCGCTCCAGCAGGTTGATGCAGCGCACCAGCGTGCTCTTGCCCGCGCCGGACATACCGATAATGCCGTAGATGTCTCCATCCTCAATGGTCAGGGACACATCCTTCAATGCGTCCACGACTCCGTTGGCACCGGAGTCGTATGTCTTGCTTACGTGTTTCAGTTCTATCACGACGGCGTTCCTCGTTTCTGTTTAATTCGCGCTGTTTCCTTTCTGCATCCCCCGCGCCCTGGCGGGAGCTCCGGAAAAGAAACCGGGCGTTTCGCATTGTCCTGTTTCCGCGGTGTTCCCCGCCCTGTGCAGGGCGGGGAACACGCGAGGGGGAGAGGAGGGTAAAATCCTGTTGTTTTATGTTACTGGGCGGAGGTGCTCAGCGCGTCCAGCGTGGTCTGCTTGCCGCCGTACAGACCCATGGGCTCCACGTGGATGGCGGCGATGGAGGCGATGTGGGTGCCGTTCTGGGCGTTGAAGTCATCCAGATAGGGCAGGTGCTGGAAGTAGTTGGCGTCCACGGTGCCGTCCTCCACCACGGTGTTGGGCACAACGTAGTCATTGAAGACCTGAATGTCCAGGGTGATGTCCTTGGCAGCCAGGATCTCCTTGGCGACCTCCAGGATCTCGGCGTGGGGCGTGGGGGAAGCGGCCACGGTGATGGTCTCGCCCTTCAGAGCGTCGTAGTCCACGGAGGCGTCATAGCCGTCGGTGGTGCTCTCCACAACGGAGACAACGGAGCCGGCATACTTCTCGGTGATGAAGTCAGCCACCTGCTTGCTCTCCAGAGCGGCCTTCAGAGCCAGCGCCTTGGGAGAAGTCTCGTTGCCCTCCTTCACGGTCAGGATGTTGGCGTAAGCGGAGGCGCTGCCCTCGATCAGCAGGGAGTCATTCACGGGGTTCAGGCCGGCGTTGATGGCGTAGTTGCTGTTGATCACGGCGTAGTCCACGTCGGGCAGCAGGTTGGGCAGCTGGGCGGCCTCAGCCTCCACGATCTCCACGTTGTGCGGATTCTCCACGATGTCGTTCTTGGTGGCGGTGATGCCCACGCCGTCCTTCAGCTTGATGATGCCGTTCTCCTGCAGCAGCAGCAGGGCGCGGGCTTCGTTGGTGGTGTCGTTGGGTACGCCGATCTTGATGACAGGAGCGTCGGTCTTGTCGCCGCTGTCGTCGGTCTTGCTGCCGCAGGCAGCCAGGCTCAGAGCCAGTACAGCGGCCAGGGCCAAGGTGATGATCTTAGTCAAAGTGTTGTGTTTCATGTTCGCAGTCTCCTTTGAAATGATTTAACTTGGTTGGTTGCGATTTTATCTCAGCACCGCCGCCCGGCCGGAACGGCGGTACATAAGCAAAACAAAAACAGCGGCTGGTCATCACTGACCCTCCGCTGTCTGCTTACACATCGGCTTTTTTTCAAGCCGTCAAACAGTTTTCGGAAAGCTGATGACCTTTTCGGCGCGACGAAACATGCACATGGACATCATACCCATGCACATCTCGCACATCATCATGGTGACGTTACGCTTCATGTCGGCTTTCCTCCTCGCTGTGATTTTCCCTGTCGGAATGGTGGCATAATACGCCCTTAACGCGCCGTTGTCAACCCTTTTTTCACCTTTCTGCGTTTTTTACAAAAAACATACAGGACTGGTATGTGATTTCGTGTATTTTGGTTATTTGACTATTGGGGCTTGCATGGAGCACAATATGTGGTATAATTGTTGACACAACAATACAATACGTGGGGAGAGATGGGTGTGACATCCAAGGTTTTCGACTATATTGCCATGGAGCAGCGGCGGCAGGAAACAACGGTGGAACTGATCGCCAGCGAGAATTTCACCAGCGAGGCGGTATGCCGCGCTGTGGACAGCTGCCTGACCAACAAGTATTCCGAGGGGTATCCCGCCCACCGGGAGATGGGAAATCAGGGGCGCTACTACGGCGGCTGCCTGGTGGTGGACGAGCTGGAGACGTACTGCATCGCCAAGTGGAGGGAGGTGTTTCATACTGACTACCACGTGAATGTGCAGCCTCACAGCGGTACCTCCGCCAATCTGGCGGCGTATATGGCGCTGCTGCAGCCGGGAGACCGAATCCTGTCCATGAGTCTGGCCAACGGTGGGCACCTGTCCCACGGACTGCCGGTAAATGCCTCCGGCAGGCTGTATGACATAGCGGCCTACGATGTGGACGAAAACGGCCTGATCGACTATGACGGTATGGAGAGGCTTGCGCGGGAGTTGAAGCCGCGGCTGATCATCGCAGGAGCGTCGGCCTACAGCCGGACCATCGACTTTGCACGTTTTGCCCAGGTGGCGCAGGCGACGGGGGCGTATTTCATGGCGGACATCGCTCACATTGCCGGGCTGGTGGCGGCGGGGGAGCACCCCAGCCCCTTTGGACTGGCAGATGTGGTCACGACCACGACGCACAAGACGCTGCGCGGCCCGCGAGGCGGACTGATCTTCTGCCGGCCGGAGCTGGCGAAAAAGGTGGACAGCGCCGTTTTTCCCGGTATGCAGGGCGGCCCTTTGCAGCACGTGATCGCCGGCAAGGCGGTGGCTGCGGAGGAGGCGCTGACACCGGAGTACCGGGCGTATATCCACCGTGTGGTGGTCAACTGCAGGGCGATGGCGGCGGAGTTCATGGCCATGGGCTACAAGGTCGTTACCGGCGGCACGGACAACCATCTGTTTTTGCTGGATCTGACGGATACCGGACTTACCGGACGTGAGGTACAGGAGGAATTGGACCGCTGCGGTATTACGCTGAATAAGAACTGCGTCCCCGGGGACAAACGCTCGCCGTTCCAGACCAGCGGCGTCCGCATCGGCACCGCCGCCATGACCACCAAGGGCTATACGGCGGAGGATTTCTGCCGCGTTGCCCACCGTATCGACGAGGTGGTGCGGCAGATGATGGCGGAAAAGGCCGCGCAGGCGTAAGGCGCCTTAAAGAGAGCAAAAAAGTATCCCGCGGCTGTGCCGCGGGATACTTTTTTATGTTGGTTATGCCGCGGTTTTCCGCAGGAACCGCCGGAGGAACCACACGGCCATTACCGCGCACAGCGCCTCGGAGATCACCGGCGCAAACCAAATGCCTGTGCCGCCCACGGCTGCCGCCAACAGCAGCAGCGCACCGGCCTGGAAGAGCAGGCCGCGGCCCACGGAGATGGAAATAGCCGCCTTCGGTCGCTCCACCGCCGTCAGGAAACCGCCCATGAGGATGTTGCCGCCCAGCAGCAGATAGCACAGACCGTACCGCCGCAGCGCGCCCGCGGTGTCCGCCGCCAGCCACGGCTTATCCGCGTCCACGAATATGCCGGCGATCTGCGGCGCGAACAGCATCACCCCGGCGAAGATCACCGCCGTCATGATGCCCACCGCTGTAAAGCCATACCGCAGCAGCTTCTTGTAGCCCGCCGCGTCCTCCTTGCCGTAGTGATAGCTGACCAGCGGCTGACTGCCCTGCGAGATGCCCAGCATGGTGTTGACGATCAGCGTGTTCACGTAGGCGATGATGGTGTAGCTCACCAGAGCGTCATCACCCAGACAGCGCAGGATTACCCGGTTGAACAGGAAGATCATCACGCCGTTGCACAGCTCCGTTACGCCGTCGGCAAAGCCCAGCGGGATCAGCCGCTTGTAGATGCCCCAGTTCATCCTGAACTTCACAAAGTGGAAGGTGTTGTGTCCGCCCAGGAAGTGGCGCAGATAGATGATGCACGTCAGAAGCTGGGAAAGACCTGTGGCCACCGCCGCGCCCCATACGCCCAGATTCAGCACAAAGATGGCGATATAGTCCAGTACGCAGTTGGCCAGACAGCCGGTGATGACCGTCAGAATTGCCAGACGGGGATAGCCGTCGGTCTTGATCAGCACCTCCATGTTATAGGAGATGATGAAGCACAGCGCGAAAGGGGCCAGGCCCCGGAGATAATCGATGGTATATTGATACGTTACGCCCTTTGCGCCCAGCAGCACGGCGAACGGCTCCAGAAATACGAAAACGAGGACGGTGATGGTCAGGCCGACGCACGTCAGCAGCACGATGTTCTGAGAGAACAGGCTATTGGCCTTCTCGCCTTGGTTTTGTCCCAGATAGATGGCGATGATGGTGCTGGTACCGACGGCGAAGATGACGCCGATGGAGAACAGCACGTTGGTGAAGGGCACCGCCAGATTTACCGAGGCCATGGCGTATTCGTTCACACCCTTGGATACCATCAGCCCGTCCACGATGGAGTACAGGCTGAAAACCATGAGGGATGCCACCGTAGCGGCTACGAAATGCAGAAATTGTGATAACAGACTTCGCTCATTGAGCATTTTCGATGAAGTTCCTTTCTTCGCTTTTAGCGGCGGGCGTTCACACAGACACCTGCTGCAATTCTATTCTAACGAAAAATACATCGGAAGTCAAATATACTTGCCGTTAAGAGCAAGAGAGTATATAATGAAAACCACAAGAAAAACTGGGAGGTATACCCTATGAAGCTCTATGTGATGGACGCCTTTGCCAATCGGATCTTCGGCGGCAACCAGGCGGGCGTGGCACTGCCGGACCGGGAGCTGCCTGATGAGACCATGCGGCAGATCGCCGCAGAGATGAAGCACTCGGAGACGGCCTTTATACATATGGAGCCGGACGGCTCCGTATCCTTGCGCTATTTCACCCCCGCCGGGGAGGTGGACCTGTGCGGCCACGCCACGGTGGCGTCCTTCGCCCTGCTGCGGCAGCTGGAGAAGATCGGCGACGGCGACCACACGGCCCATACGAAGGCCGGGGAGCTGAACATTACCGTCAGGGGCGGCACCGTCTGGATGGATATGGCGCCGCCGCAGCTGATCGGCGACATCCCGGCAGCGGAGCGCGCCGCGCTGTACGCCGCCTATGGCCTGACGGAGGCGGACTGCCCGGAGGGATATATCCCACGGATGGTGTCCACCGGCCTGGCGGATATTATGATGCCCGTCCGGGACCACGAGACGCTCATGCGGGCAGTGCAGAACGCACCGGTGGTCACGGAGCTGTCACGGAAGTACGATGTGACCGGCGTGCATATGTTCTGCCCGGGGCGGGACGGCGTGACGGCCTGGTGCAGCAACTACGCGCCCCTGTACGACATCCCGGAGGAGTGTGCCACCGGGACCAGCAACGGTGCACTGACGTATTATCTTTACCTGCGAGGCGATGTGAAGCCGGAGCGGGAGAATGTGTTTTTGCAGGGCGAGCACATGGGCAGGCCCAGCGAGATACGCAGTATGCTGTATGAAAAGGACGGTGCCGTGACCGTCCGTATCGGCGGCAGCGCGGTCATGAGCCTGGATTGTGAACTGAAGCTGTGAGCAAAAAAGAAAGCCCGCGAGGGCTTTCTTTTTTTGCGGATATAGGTCCCGGCGAAGCGGGGAGCAGGTATCAGACGTAGCGCTGAGTGGTGACGTCGAACACGCCGCGGGTGGTGATACGCAGGCTGGGGATCACCGGCAGGGCCATGAAGCTCAGGGTCATAAACGGGTCGATACCGGTGGATACGCCCAGGTCGTAGGCAGCTTTTTTGGCGTTCTCCAGGTCGCGGTTCACGTTTATGAGGGTGTCGTCGGACATGATGCCGGCGATGGCCAGCAGCAGCTCGCCCTTTACCTGACCGTTCTCCACTACGGTGATGCCGCCGTGCTGCTGTACGATGCGGTTGGCGGCGAAGGCCATGTCCTCCTCGTTGGTACCCACTACGATGATGTTGTGGCTGTCGTGGCTGATGCTGGTGGCCACGGCGCCCTTTTGCAGGCCGTAGCCCTTGATGTAGCCCAGACCGATGTGGTGGGTGTTCTTATGACGCTCGATGACGGCGATCTTCAGAATGTCATAGTCCACGTCGATACGGTCGGTGTAGCCGCCGTCAGTGGTGGTGATCTCGCCGTTAACCATACCGATGACCGCGTGGGGGCGGCTGTCGGTAAAGTCGGCGGCGGTCAGCGGGGCCACATGGAAGGTGTCGTGGGCGCGGTTGACCAGATAGGGGTCGATCTCCGGGACGGGGAAGTCCGCCACCACGCCATGGTCTACCATCAGTACGCCGCGCTTGTAGACCTTTTCGATGTTAAAGTGGTCAAAGTCGTCGATGATGACGAAGTCCGCCAGATAGCCGGGTGCAATGGCGCCGCGGTTGTTCAGCAGGAAGTAGCGGGCAGCGTTGTGGCAGGCGGCCTTGATGGCGGTAATGGGGTCGGCGCCCAGGGAGATGGCCTTTTTGACGATGTAGTCGATGTGACCCTTTTCCAGCAGGTCGTTGGGGTGCTTGTCATCGGTGCAGAACATACAGCGTTCCACATACTTGTCGCACAGCAGGGGGACCAGCGCTTCCAGATTGCGGGCTGCGGTGCCCTCGCGGATCATAATGAACTGGCCGCGCTGGAGCTTTGCGATGGCGTCGTTCAGGTCGTGGCACTCGTGGTCGGAGTACACGCCGGCGGCGATGTAGGCGTTCAGGTCGTTGCCCACCAGGTCGGGGGCGTGGCCGTCGATCTTCTTGTGATGGGCTTGGCTGGCCACGATCTTCTCCACCACCTGGGGATCGCCGTTGATGGTGCCCACGAAGTTCATCATCTCGGCCAGACCCTGTACACGGGGATGGTCATAGAAGCTGTCGATAGCCCGGTAGTCCAGGTTGGCGCCGGACTCGTCCAGGGGCGTGGCCGGCACGCAGGAGGGCAGCATAAAGCGCACGTCCACGGGCAGGTCCTCGGTGGCCTGGAGCATATACTCGATGCCATCGGTGCCCATGACGTTGGCGATCTCGTGGGGGTCGGTGATGACGGTGGTGGTGCCATGGGGCAGCACCGCCTTGGCAAACTCCGTGGGACTGACCAGGGAACTCTCCAGATGAATGTGGGCGTCCACAAAGCCGGGGAGGACGATCTTACCGCCCATATCTACCTCTGTATTGCCGCTGTATTCACCCATGCCCACGATCAGACCCTCGGCCACGGCGATGTCGCCGTGACACAGCTCGTTGGAGAATACGTTGACATAGGTGGCGTTTTTCAGCACCAGGTCGGCCTTTTCACGGCCGGCGGCCACGGCGATGACCCGCAGCTTTTTCGTCAGCTTCCGGTTGATCTTGCCGGCATAGCTCTCTTTTACTGCCATAATGGAACTGCTCCTTTCTCCCACTCAAAGCATTAGTTTTATTAATTCTACATATTATCATAACTTATCGCAAAAGTCTATCCCCGCACGCTATAAAAAATGTGCGGCAGATGGCGGCGGTCATGCGGTTTTGCTAATGAGAGTAAAAAAAGAGAAGCGCCCGCAGGCGCTTCTTTTCACTTGATGCTGCCGTCGGCATTGAATACCGGCAGGACATTCAGGTACTTGATGTCCTTGCGGTCCGCCGCACCGCCCTCGGCCAGCACGGCGATGCGGTCCACTACGGTACCGCCGGCCATCTTCACCAGCTCCTCCATGGCGTGGAGGGAGCCGCCGGTGGAGATCACGTCATCCATGAGAACGATGCGCTTGCCGCGGATCAGGTCGGCGTCGTCACGGCCAAGATACAGCTTCTGCACCCCGGCGGTGGTGATGGACTTATCCTCCACGTGCAGGGGATCGGGCATATAGGCCTTGGGACCCTTGCGGGCGATGAAATACTTTTTCGCACCGCTTTGACGGGCCATCTCGTGGATCAGGGGGATGGACTTGGCCTCGGCGGTGAACAGATAGTCGTAGCTGTCTGCCTCCAGCATGGCCAGCATATCACGGGCGCAGGCTACGGTCAGCTCCGCGTCGCCAAAGCAGATGAAGGCGCCGATGTACAGGTCGTCCGTGACCTTACAGATAGGCAGCTCCCGGTGGAGCCCAGCGATGTCCATGGGATAAACAGGCATGATACAAAACTCCTTCAAGCGGTCCTGCCTGCGGGCAGCCGCGCATAATAAGCGGCGCATGGGGCGCCGTAACCCTAATTATAGTAAATCGTTCGACAAAAGTCAAGGATAAAGCAGTTCGCCGAAGCTGGAGATGTAACGGTCACAGGTGCGGGCCATTTCGTCAGCGGTGGAGGCAAAGTAGGGGTCTGCCACGCCCACGGTGTGCATCCCGGCGGCCTTGGCGCCGCGGATAGCCTCCACGGAGTCGTCGAACAGGGTGCAGTCTGCGGGGGAGACGCCCAGTGCGGCGGCGACTTTCTCCCAGAGGGCGGGGTACTTTTTCTCGGTGCCCAGCTCCTGGGCGAAGAAAATACGCTCGAAATAGGGCAGCAGGCCCAGGTGGGTCAGCGCCGCACGGCAATGAACAGGGACCGCGCTGGTGACCACAGCCATACGCTCGCCGCGGCGCTTCATCTGCTCCAGATAGGCGCGGACACCGGGCTTTTCCGTTACGTCCGTGGCGTAAATGTCGCCGGCCATCTCCATCCACTCGGCCATGATGGCGGCTTCGCTCTCCGGCAGATGGCAGAATTCCTTTGTGAATTTGGCCGCCAGCGGGAAGATGGTGTGGGCCACGCCCTCATAGTATTCCTGTGTATAGGGCAGACCTCGCTTCTCCAAGAAACGCGTGTCCACGTCCTTCCAGATGCCGTTGGAGTCGATCAGCGTTCCGTCCATGTCAAACAGCAGCATGAGAAACCTCCTTTTCCGGGGAAATATGGCTTGCTATTCCGCGTTGCAGGTGTTATCATATCATGGTTATTGGACGCTGTAAATGGGGAAACTACCCGATTTCTGTAGGAAAGTGAGGGGAAACGTATGCAAACGGTCAACTACCGCAAGGGCCTGGGGGCTATGTCGGTGTGCTTTTTCATCTGGGGTTTCCAGCCGCTGTACTGGTATATGTGCACCAATGTGTGCGGCGAGATCGACACGTTTTTCATCATGGCCTGCCGCATTATCTGGGCAGCGGTGGCCTGCCTGTGTATTCTGAAGGTGCAGGGAAAGCTGCCGCAGCTGTGGGCCGTATTCAAGGACAAGCAGGTGCTCAAGCGGGAGATGCCTGCATCGGTGCTGCTGTTCGGCGACTGGCTGGTGTACCTGTGGGCGGTGCAGAACGGCCGCGTGCTGGAGTGCAGCCTGGGGTATTACATCCAGCCGCTGGTGGTGTTTGCCCTTGGGGCCGTTATCTTCCGCGAGAAGATGAATTGGCGGCACTTTGTGATCATTGCCATCGTGGTGGTCGGCATCGTGTTCAGCACCTCCGGCTTCGGCGGCGTTCCCTATGTGACCATCGCCCTGGCGTTGATGTTTTCCATCTATGCCGCCATCAAGAAGAGCTTGACCATCGATTCCATCGTGTCTACCACGTCAGAGATCCTGATGATGGTGCCGGTGGCGCTGCTGTTCATCCTGTTTTTCCGCATGGGGGACAACGGCATGGGAAGCATGACGGTCGTCAAGCAACTGCTGATGATCGGCGGTGGTGTGATCACCGGACTGCCCATGGTGTTTTACTCCATCGGCGTTAGGCATCTGCCGCTGATGACCACGGGCATCTGCCAGTATATCAGCCCGTCTCTGTCTATTATTTGCGGTGCCATCATGGGCGAGGCCCTGACCCACGAGAAGCTTGTGAGCTTCCTGTTTATCTGGACGGGTGTTATCCTGTATGTGCTGAACACCGTCTATGAGGAGAAGCAGAAGAAAAAGGCCGCCGCAGAATAGAGCACTGAGGGCCGTCCCAGAGGGGGCGGCCCTTTTGCAGGGGACGGGCCCGTTTGAATGGTTTACAAATGGGGAAAACTGTGGTACAATACCCTGTATTATGGGTCAGTGTGTCCAAAGGAGGCGAGCGCTGTGCAGGGAAAACTCATCGTGTTCGAGGGGACGGACGGGTCCGGCAAGGCTACCCAGTCCCGGCTGCTGTGCGAGGAACTGACGCGCCGCGGTATCCCTTTCCGCAAGCTGGAGTTCCCCCGGTATCAGGAGGAGTCCTCTGCGTTGATCCGCCTGTATCTGGGCGGTGCCTTCGGGGACAAGCCCGGCGACGTGAATGCCTATGCCGCGTCAGTGTTCTACTCTGTGGATCGCTATGCCTCCTACAAACAGGACTGGGGCGCGTACTATGAGCAGGGCGGACTGGTCATTGCGGATCGATACACCACCAGCAACGCCGTTCACCAGACCGGTAAGCTGCCGCCGGAGCAGCGGGACGGTTTTCTCGACTGGCTGTTTGACTTCGAGTACCGGCTGTTGGGGCTGCCGGAGCCCACACGGGTGCTGTATCTGGATATGCCCACAGAGGCCACGGAACAGATGATGCGCCTGCGGGAGGCCGCCACCCACACCACTGCTGACATCCACGAGAAGGACGAGGAATACCTGCGCCGCTGCCGGGAAAACGCCGCCCATGTGGTGGCACGCTGCGGCTGGACGCGCATTGACTGCGCCCGGGCGGGCGCGCCTCGCCTGATAGACGACATACACAACGAAGTGATGACCTGCGTGTCCGATCTTATCGGCTGACGCTGGGAAAGGAGCAAAGACTTATGGGAAACCGTGAAGAACGAAACGAATACGCCACGGCGAAGTGGGACGCCGAGGAGGTCCGCCGGCAGGCGTCCTCCGAGCAGCGCCGCCACAGTGACCGCCGCCGTCAGGCCAAGCGCAACCGGACCATCATCTATCTGGCCTGTGTAGTGCTGGTATCCTGCCTGCTGGCGGGCATCGGTTGGCTGCTGGTCAACGACGTGTGTTCGCTGAACAAGCCCTATACCGAGGTGGAGATCACCGTAGAGGAGGGTGACAGCCGGGGAGATGTGGCCAAGAAGCTGCACGACGCGGGGCTGGTGAATTCCCGACTGGTGTTCAATATTGCCGGCACGTTCCTGCACTACAACCGCTACGTGGAGCCGGGGACCTACAAGCTGAACAGTGATATGGACTTCCGCGCCCTGATTACCAATATGCACGACTGGGAGACGGACGCCAAGGAGGCCCAGGGCCTGATCAAGGTCACCATCCCCGAGGGCTACACCGTCCGGGAGATCATCGATCTGCTGGCGGAGAAGGGCGTGGCCACCAAGGAGGATCTGGAGGATGCCTGCGCCAACTTTGCGTATGAGGACTACGATTTCCTGGATGACGACAAGCTGGGCAGCATCGATCGCATGGAGGGCTTCCTGTTCCCCAGCACCTATGAATTCGACAAGAACCGGTCCGCGGTGTATACGGTGGAGACGATGCTGGTGTACTTCAAAAACAGCATCAGCCAGCAGATGCTGGCGGACATCAAGGCGTCTCCGTACTCTCTGCAGGAGATCATCACCATGGCATCCCTGATCGAGAAGGAGTCCATCGGCGACGACACCGAGCGCAAGAACATCAGTTCTGTCATCCACAACCGTCTGGAGAACCCGAGCAGCGAGAAGGGCGGAAGAGCGCTGCAGCTGTGCTCTACCATCAACTATATCATGAAGCACGACGGGGTCAAGACCTTCGATACGGAGATCGACAGTCCCTACAACACCTATATCAACCCCGGCCTGACTCCGGGACCCATCTGCAATCCCGGCCTGTCCGCCATTGAGGCGGCCATCTACCCGGCGGACACCGATTATTACTTCTTCGCCCTGGGCAAGGACGGCAAAAGCCACTTCTTTACCGACTATAACGAGCACCTGAAGTTCATTAACAGCGGTGAATATCAGCCCATCTACTCCTGATGATGAAGATGAAAAAGCCGGAGCTGCTGTCCCCCGCAGGGGACTGGGAAAAGCTGCAGATGGCGGTGCTGTACGGCGCTGATGCGGTGTATCTGGCCGGTACGTCCTTTGGGATGCGTTCCTTTGCCGGGAACTTTGACGACGAGGCACTGCCGAAGGCAGTGCGGTTTGCCCACGACCACGGCGTAAAGGTACACGCCACGGTGAACACCATGCCCCGCTGGAATGAGGCGGAGGCCCTGCCCGCCCATCTGGAAAAGCTGGACGCGGCGGGGGTGGACGCCTTGATTCTGGCGGACCTTGGCGCGTTCACCCTGGCGGGGAAGTACGCGCCCCACTGCCAGCGGCACATCAGCACCCAGCAGTCTATCGCCAATCACGTCTGCGCCCAGGCCTGGTACGATCTGGGCGCCAGCCGCGTGGTACTGGCCCGGGAGCTGAGCCTGGAGGAGATCGCCGCCATTCGGGCCAGGGTATCCCCGGAGCTGGAACTGGAGGCCTTCTGCCACGGGGCTATGTGCGTCAGCTACTCCGGGCGCTGCCTGCTGAGCAACTATATGACCGGACGGGACAGCAACCGGGGCGAATGTGCCCAGCCCTGCCGCTACCAGTATGCGCTGATGGAAGAGAAACGGCCCGGGGAGTATTTCCCGGTGTTCGAAGACGAAAAGGGCACATACATTATGAACAGCCGGGATATGTGCATGATCGACCACCTGGACGACCTGATGGCCGCCGGGGTGGACTGCCTGAAGATCGAGGGTCGGGCTAAGTCCGCTTACTACGCGGCCATCGTTACCGGCGCGTACCGGCACTGTTTGGACGACGTGGCCGCAGGGCGCCCGCTTGACCCGGTGTGGCGGGATGAGGTGGAGCACATCAGCCACCGGCACTACGCCACAGGTTTTTTCTACGGCCAGCCGGGGCAGTATTATGAGAGCGCCCGGTATCTGCGGGACTGGCAGATCTGCGCCGTGGTGACAAACTGTGATGAAAATGGGCTGGCCACCCTGAGCCTGCGGAACAAATTTGCCGCCGGCGACATCGTGGAGGTGGTGGGGCCGGATACGAAGCCCTTTACGATCACCGTGCCGGTGATGCGCGACAGCGAGGGCAATGGCCTGGCGGAGCCGAAGACGCCCCAGATGGTGTTTACCATGCAGCTGCCCCGTCCGGTGCCGCCCATGAGCTTCATCCGCCACGCGGTGGCGCTGAGTGGGAAATAAGTACATAAAAATTGTCCCCCGGCGAAGCCGGGGGACAATTTTTATGCGTTGCTGGTGGGGTGGGCGCTGCTGTCGGGGATGGTCTCCGGTTCCTCGGCCAGGGCTTCATGCCTGCGTTCACATACGGACAGGAAGAAGGCCCAGGCGATAAGGGGCAGCACGGCCAGCGCACCGCGGATATACCACCACGTCACGGCGAAGTAGGCCGCTGCCGCACCGATGTGGAAGCACAGCAGGGTGAGGGCAAAGACCTTCAGCTTCCGCAGGTGGGCGCGGTCATGGTCACACAGGTAGTTGGCCAGGGCCAGAGAAGTCTGCTTGGTGTTGTTGGTGGAGAAGATGGTGGAGCTGTAAAAGCCGCGGGCGCCGCCGAAGCTGCTCCACTGGATGCTCATGGCAAAGAAGATGGGATACAGAGCCACCACAACGTTCAGCGTTTCCGGCAGGAAGGCTACGGCCACGGCGGCTGCGGCGGTGATAACAGGCGATACATAGTGCATATCCCAGCCCCACCAGTGGGGCAGCAGCACCGTCAGCATAGTGCCCAGCACGTACAGCACCAGCGCGCCCAGGTGCAGGAGCACGGCGTGCAGATCGCCGCGCAGGGCGTCCAGCAGCAGTTCGATCAGGTTCACCGTCTGGGCGTTGCCCATGACGCCGCTGTGGATAAGAACAGCGTAGCAGCCGAAGAAGCCGCCCACGGCACAGAAGGATAGGTGGCGGTATAGGTCGATATGGTCGTTGCGGGAGAGCTTTTGCACGGGAGGTCCCTCTTTCTGTAAAAATGACGGTACTCAGTATACCACAGCAGTGCGGAAAGACAAGGGGGAATATCTCACAAAAAGAGAAATTTCGTGTTGACAATGGGGAACATTGTGGTAAAATAACGCTATATTCCATAATGGCGATGAGAGAGAAGAGTTACCGGAGGCCGCCCGGAGCGAGACGGGGACAGTGCAAGCCCGTTGGGATCGGCACGGTGACAGCCGCTTTTGAGCCTGCCGTGATGAATGGCACGGGATGCTCCCGTTACAGGGCACTGAGAGGGCGGGCGACCGCCGAATCAGGGTGGTACCGCGGAGTTATTTTCGCCCCTGTCTGCAGCTGCAGACAGGGGCGTTTTTCATTTTGCGAGGAGGTGGGGCTGTGGGTCATCACGTTGTGGATATGAGCAAGGATCCCCGCAGCGGGCAGTTTGCCTACTTCCGGGGGATGACGTTCCCCTTTGCCGGGCTGACGGTAGAGATGGACATCACCGACATGATGACGGCGCGGGGCAGCAGGCCCTTTTTCCTGAGTCTGCTGTATGCGGTGGTGCGGGCGGCCAACGCCGTGCCGCAGCTGCGGCGGCGGCTGGCGGAGGACGGCACGGTGGTGGAGTACGACTGGTGCCCGCCGTCCTACACCGCCATGAAGCCGGACGGCGTGTATGTCTACTGCACCGTGGAGGGCGACATGCCCTACGGGACCTTCATCGCGGAGGGACAGCGGCGGCAGCGGGAGGTGCTGGAGCGGGGCACGCTCACCGAGGACGGCGACGTGCGGAGCTTCTTCTTTGTCTCCAGCGTGCCGTGGGTACACTACTCGCAGCTGCAGCACCCGGCGGAGAGCCCGGACGACAGCAATCCCCGCATCAGCTGGGGCAAATACGTGACCGTCAACGGACGGACGACACTGCCGGTGTCGCTGTTCGTGAACCACGCCCTGGCGGACGGGCTGCATATTTCCCGGTTCTTCCTGAACCTGGAGAAAGAACTGGCGGATATGACCCGCCAATGGAACGAGAGCGAAAAAGATTTTTAGTATATATTGCAAAGGAGACAACGACTATGAGCCATCCCTATCACGGCCTGAACGAGCTGCGGGAGCTGTTCCTGAAGTTCTTTGAAACGAAAGGCCACCTGCGTCTGCCAAGCTTTTCGCTGGTGCCCCAGAACGACAAATCTATCCTGCTGATCAACGCCGGCATGACCCCCATGAAGCCCTGGTTCAAGGGCGAGGAGGAGCCGCCCTGCCGCCGCGTCTGCACCTGTCAGAAGTGCATCCGTACCGGTGACATCGACAATGTGGGCAAGACCGCCCGCCACGGCACCTATTTCGAGATGCTGGGCAACTTCTCCTTCGGCGATTACTTCAAGCACGAGGCCATCGCGTGGAGCTGGGAGTTCCTGACCTCCCCTGAGTGGGTGGGGCTGGAGGCCGACCGGCTGTATCCCTCCGTGTACGAGAGCGACGACGAGGCCTTCGCCATCTGGCGGGACGAGATCGGCATTCCTGAGGACAGGATCTTCCGCTTCGGCAAGGAGGACAACTTCTGGGAGCACGGCTCCGGCCCCTGCGGTCCCTGCTCCGAGATCTACTATGACCGCGGCGAGGAGTACGGCTGCGGCAAGCCCGGCTGCACCGTGGGCTGTGACTGCGACCGCTATATCGAGATATGGAACAACGTGTTCTCCCAGTTCGACAACGACGGCCACAACAACTACACCGAACTGAAGCAGAAGAACATCGACACCGGTATGGGTCTGGAGCGCCTGGCCTGTGTGTGCCAGAACGTGGCAAGCCTGTTCGACGTGGACACGGTGATGAACATCACCCACAAGGTCAGCGAGCTGACCGGCGCCCACTACGGCGAGAGCTACAAGCGGGACGTGAGCCTGCGCGTTATCACCGACCACATCCGGTCTGCCACGTTTATGATCTGCGACGGCATCCTGCCCAGCAACGAGGGGCGCGGCTATGTGCTGCGCCGTCTGCTGCGGCGCGCCGCCCGACACGGCAAGCTGCTGGGCGTCAACGAGCCGTTCCTGTACAAGGTGGTGGACACCGTGGTACACGAGAACGAGGGGCAGTACCCCGACCTGAAGGAAAAGCAGAGCTACATCACCAAGGTCATCCGCACCGAGGAGGAGAACTTCGCCCGCACCATCGACGGCGGCATCCGCATCTATAACGAGATGCTGGCCTCCCACAAGGAGAAGGGCGAGACGGTGTTCTCCGGCGCGGACGCCTTCAAGCTGTACGACACCTTCGGCTTCCCCATCGACCTGACGGCCGAGATGGCCGCCGAGGAGGGCATGACTGTGGACGAGGACGCCTTCCAGTCCCTGATGACCCAGCAGAAGGAGCGTGCCCGCGAAGCCCGCAAGGCGCTGGGCGATCTGGGCTGGGCCGGCGTGGAGTTCGGCAAGGACATGCCGGCCACAGAGTTCGTGGGCTATGACCGCGACACGGTGAACGGCGCGAAGGTGCTGGGTATCGTGGCCGAGGGCGAGCTGGTGGACGAGATCGTGTCCGGTATGGAGGCCATCCTGGTGCTGGACAAGACCCCCTTCTACGCCGAAATGGGCGGTCAGGTGGCCGACCACGGCGTGATCACCGGCGACGGCATGGAATTCGTGGTCAGCGATGTGCAGAAGAACAAGGGCGGCAAGTTCATGCACTACGGCAAGTTGCTCAGCGGCAGCGTGGCCGTGGGCGACAGTGTGACGGCGTCCATCGACACCGACCGCCGCGCCGCTATTCGCCGGGCCCACAGCGCCACTCATCTGCTGGACGCGGCGCTGGTGAAGGTGCTGGGCGACCATGTACACCAGGCTGGCTCTCTGGTGGAGCCGGATCGCCTGCGCTTCGACTTTACTCACTTTGAGGGCATCACGCCCCAGCAGCTGGACGAGGTGGAGGACCTGGTCAACGACGCCATCCTGTCCGGCCTGCCCATCACCACCGAGGAGCTGCCCATCGCCGAGGCTAAGGCCCGGGGCGCCGTGGCTACCTTCGGCGAAAAATATGGTCAGACCGTGCGGGTGGTGACCATGGGTGACTTCTCCATGGAGCTGTGCGGCGGCACTCATCTGGACAACACCGCTAAGGCCGGCCCCTTCCGCATCAAGAGCGAGAGCAGTGTGGCTTCCGGTGTGCGCCGCATCGAGGCCACCACCGGAAAGGTCACCATGGAGGACATGCGCCGCAGCCGCGGGCTGCTGAACCGGGCGTCCCAGTTCTTCAAGTCCGCGCCGGAGACGCTGATGGAGCGTCTGGAGCAGCAGGCCAGCGAGATGAAGGCGCTGCGGCAGGCGTTGGAGAAATTCAAGAGCGAGGCGTCCATGGGCGAGGCCAAGCAGATTCTGGCCTCCGCCAAGACCGTGGACGGGCTGCACGTCATCACCGGCACCCGTCAGGGCCTGGACGCAAACGCCCTGCGGCTGATGGGCGACTTCCTGCGGGACAAGGATCCCCATGTGGTAGGCGTGCTGGCCAGCATCGTGGGCGAGAAGGTCACGTTTCTGGCGGTGTGCGGCAAGGAGGCCGTGGCGCGGGGCGTGAAGGCCGGCGATCTGGTCAGGACCGTGTCCGCCGTGTGCGGCGGCAAGGGCGGCGGCAAGCCGGACAGCGCCATGGGCGGCGGCACCGAGCTGCTGAAGGTGGACGACGCGCTGGCGGCCGTGGACGATTTCGTGGCGGAAAAGTTGAAATAATGCGCTGTATTATGAAAAAATAAGTCCCAATTCGACTTTGCGTTCCAAACGGCTCCAAAGCCTTGCATCTTCAAGGGCTCAAGAGCGCGCAGGAACACAAAAGGGAATTGGGAGAAAAATAACAACAAAAACATATGTGAAAGGAGATGCGACCATGAAGAACGATTGCCTGTTCTGCGCCATTATTGACGGAGAGATCCCCAGCAAAAAGGTGTATGAGGACGAACAATGCTATGCCTTTTATGATATCGAGCCGCAGGCACCGGTACACTTTTTGGTGGTGCCCAAGGCACATATCTGCTGCGCCAATGCCATCACGGCGGACAACAGCGGTGTGGTGGCCCATTGCTTCGAGGTCATCGCCAAGATCTGCAGGGAGTTGGGCGTGGAGAGCTACCGAATCGTCAACAACTGCGGCGATCAGGCGGGACAGACCGTGAAGCACCTGCACTTCCATGTGCTGGCGGGGCGGGATATGACCTGGCCTCCGGGCTAAAGGAGAACAGAAAAAGGGTCGGCAGGAGCCGGCCCTTTTTTCTGTGCGGCGGTGCGGGGCGGGACGGGGCGTTTTACGCCGCTGCGCGGCTACACCTTATCCGCCCCCTGTGGGGGCACCTGTCTCCCTGCGGGTCGGTCGGTTCGCGGATCTGACAGGCCACCGGCCTGTCATTCAACACCGCGAACCCCTCAAGGGGAAGGCTGGGGGAAAATTTTGGGGGTGTTGCCCGTTTGCGGGCAACTTTTTTGCTTTTCGGGGATGGGGGCAGACGATCTTGATAAGGGGGTACGGATATGAAGTACAGAAAGAACGGGACGGACGCGGTGTGCGGACAGTGCGACCTGTGCGGCGGAGAGCTGCGGCGGGGAGAGCGATACTACCGGATCAGCGGTGAGAACGTGTGCAGGGGCTGCCTGGCAGATTTCGCGGCGCAGATACTGGCGGCGTATGAGGTGGTCGGAGGTGAGGCGGATGCATAAGACGGCGGCACCCTGGGAGGAACTGCGGGAGAAGTACGAGGCGGGCGGATATACCTATATGCAGCTGGCGAAGGAATACGGCGTTTCGGTGCAGAGCGTGGGGCGGCACGCGCGGAAGGAGAACTGGGTCAGCGGGTGCCGGAACGAGAGACGGCGCAGGGCGGAGAGCAGGGCGTGCCTGCTGGAAATGACGCGGGCGCTGATGCGGGGCGCGAAGCGGGCGGCCGAGGAGGCGGAAAAAGGTGAGGTGTGCACCAAGGAGCTGAAGGAGCTGGCGGGGATATTGCAGACGCTGGCGGGGCTGGAGAAGGAGCTGGGCGGCGGGACCGCGGCGCAGACGGTGCAGGTGCTGATGGGAGAGGAGGTACGGGAGCTGAGCGAGTAAGCACGGAGAGAAGAGAGACAAGGGGGAGAGAACATGGAGGATATATACATCGGGACGCCGAACGCAAAGCAGGACGAATTTCTGCGGTGCAAAAAGAAGTACGTCGCTTTCGGCGGGGCACGGGGCGGCGGGAAAAGCTGGGCGGTGCGGTGCAAGGCCAAGCTGCTGGCGCAGCGGTATCCGGGGATACGGATGCTGCTGGTGCGGCGGACCATGCCGGAGATCGAGGCAAACCATTTGGAGACGCTGCGGCTGGAGCTGGCGGGTACGGCCGTATACCGGGCGGAGGAGAGACGGTTCGTGTTCGGGAACGGGAGCGTATTGCAGTTCGGATACTGCGCCTGCGACCGGGACGCGGATCGCTATCAGGGCGCGGAGTACGACGTGATCTTTTTCGACGAGGCCACGCAGCTGAAGGAGCAGTGGATGCGGAAGCTGGCGGCGTGCGTGCGCGGCGTGAACGGATTTCCCAAGCGCATTTACTACACGTGCAACCCGGGCGGGCCGGGGCATGGGTATATCAAGCGGCTGTTTATCGACCGGCGGTATGAGCCGGGGGAGAACGGGGGCGAGTACGCGTTCATACCGGCGCGGGTGACGGACAACGGGGCGCTGCTGGCGCGGCAGCCGGAGTATATACGGCAGCTGGAGGCGCTGCCGCCGAAGCTGCGGGCGGCGTGGCTGGAGGGGCGGTGGGACGTGCTGGCGGGACAGGTGTTCCAGGAGTTCACGGACGACCCGGCGCACTACGCGGACCGGCGGTGGACGCACGTGATCCGGCCCTTTGACATCCCACGGGAGTGGAACGTGTACAGAAGCTACGACTTCGGGTACGCCAAGCCCTTTTCCTGCGGCTGGTGGGCGGTGGACTTCGACGGGTGCGTGTACCGGATATTGGAGCTGTACGGCTGCACGGGAACGCCGGACGAGGGCGTGCTGTGGACGCCGGAGCGGCAGTTCGCGGAGATACGGCGGATGGAGGACGAGCACCCGTATCTGCGGGGACGGACCATACGGGGGGTGGCGGACCCGGCCATCTGGGACGCCAGCCGGGGCGAGAGCATCTATGAGACGGCGCTGAAGCACCGGCTGTTTTTTGAAAAGGGAGACAACCGGCGGATACCGGGGTGGATGCAGCTGCACTACCGGATGAGCTTTGACGGGGAGGGGTACCCCATGCTGTATGTGTTCGAAAACTGCCGGGCGTTCATACGGACGGTACCGGGGCTGTCGTACAGCACCACGGCGCCGGAGGATGTGGACACGGGACAGGAGGACCACGCGGCGGATGAGAGCCGGTATTTCTGCATGATGCGGCCCATCGCGCCCCGGGAGAGGACGGAGATACGGCGGGAGCCGTGAGAAACCGGGGGAGGGGCTGCGCCCCTCCCCCGGTCCAAATTCCGCAGACGACGAAAATGCGAAATTTTACACAAAAGGGCTGGACAAATTATGCAGCTGTGCTATAATCTGACTATCCGCAGAGGTACCTCTGCTTTGGCGTTTTAAGCTTGTTAAAACGAAGCACCCTGCGGAAATCTAAAAAACCCGGGGTAAGAAAAATGAAAAAGATATTGGAAACCATTTTGGCGCTGGTGTTGGCGATCGGCGTCACGACGATGGCGTGGGCGACGGAGACGGCGGCTGAGAAGGTCGCAAAAGTCGGAGAGACTGAGTATGCGACGCTGCAGGAGGCGGTGAATGCTGCGGACGGTAAGACCGTTCAGCTGCTACAGGATGTTACTGCCAGCATCACTATCGAGAGCGGTAAGACGGTCACGCTGGACCTGAATGGTAAGAAGCTGACCAATGAAGATGGTCAGCATACCATTACCAATAATGGTACGCTGACGATCGTTGATACCAGTGCAGCGAAGAGCGGCACGGTGGATAATGTGACACACGCAAAGGGTGCTATCGTAAACTATGGTGTTACGGTGTTAAATGGCGGTACGTTTGAGCGTTCTCAGGAAAAAGGAACATACTCGCCCTACGGGAATGGTGGCAATAGCTGGTATACTATTGCCAACTATGGAAAGATGGAAATCAATGCGGGTGTTACCGTGTATAATAATGGCGGTTACTCCAGCATGATTCGCAACGTTGGTGAAGGCCCTGATGCTTCTACCCTGACCATCAACGGAGGTACGTTCAGCGGCGGTGTCAACACGGTCAAGAACGACGAGGGCGGTGTGCTGGTCGTAAATGGCGGTAACTTTTCCAACACTGCGCAGTATGTTATCATGAACTGGCACAAGACTACTATTAACAACGGAACCTTTAAGACTCTGAATACTGCAAAGGCGGTGTTGTTCACGTCCAACTATGGCGGTGAAGCGAACGCCGCAGCTTCTGCGGGTGAACTGACTATTACAGGCGGTACATTTAAGCGCGCGACCGACACGCAGAAGATGATCGTGGATGCCTATGACGCGAACAATACGGGTACTGCTTCTATTTCCGGCGGTACCTTTGACGCCGATGTGAGCCAGTACCTGGAGAGCGGCAAGCAGCAGAACGCTGACGGCTCCGTGGGCAACATCCCCCGCTACTACTACAACTCCACTACCACCACCGACACCAAGAAGGACGACAACAAGGGCACCAGCCCCAAGACCTTTGACGCGGGCGTGGGTATCTACGCCGTGACGGCGGTGCTGTCCGTGACCGGTATGGCGTGGACCGCTAAAAAGCGTCACTAAGAGCAAATAAAAAAGAAAGCCCGTAAGGGCTTTCTTTTTTTGCGCTTTTTTTGGTGGGAAGGCTGGGGAAAAAAATTTGGGGTGTTGCACGTTTGCGGGCAACTTTCGGGCTGGGCGGGGGCAGGGACAGAACATGAAAGGGAGGTGCTCGGATGGAGCAGGAGACAAGGACCGCGCGGGACGCCGGTGCTCCGGTGAAGATCGGGGCGGAGGCGGTACGGGCCGCGGCGGAGGTGCTGCGGCGCTATCGCGCGGGCAAGCAAAATCTGGACAGGCGCATCATCGACAACGAGCAGTTCTGGAAGCTGCGGCACTGGGAGCAGATGGAGAAGGCGGGCGAGGGCGGCAATCCGGAGGACGTGCGGCCGGCCAGCGGCTGGCTGGTGAACTGCATCCTCAGCAAGCACGCGGACGCCATGGACTGCTATCCGGAGCCGACGGTGCTGCCCCGGGAGCCGGGAGACCGGCAGGAGGCAGAGACGCTGAGCCGTATCCTGCCGGTGCTGCTGAAAAACGACCGGTTCAGGCGGACGTATTCCAAGGCGTGGTGGGACAAGCTGAAGTCCGGGTGCGCCGTGTACGGCGTGTTCTGGGACAACGAAAAGCTGCACGGGCTGGGCGACGTGAGCATCCGCAGCATGGATGTGCTGAACCTGTTTTGGGAGCCGGGGGTCACGGACATACAGGAGTCGGAGCACTTTTTCTGCACGGAGCTGGTGCCCAACAACCATCTGGTGCGGAGGTGGCCGGAGCTGGAGGGGAAGCTGGGGCGCGGCGGCGCGCAGGTGAGCCGGTATCTGTTCGACGACAAGGTGGACACGTCGGAGCAGTCGCTGGTGGTGGACTGGTACTACCACACGGAGCGTGAGGGACGGCAGGTGCTGCAGTACTGCAAGTTCGTGGGGGAGAATGTGCTGTATGCCACGGAGAACGACCCGGAGATGGCGGCGCGGGGCTGGTACGACCACGGGAAGTATCCGTTCGTGTTCGATACGCTGTTTCCCGAGGAGGGGACGCCCTGCGGGTATGGGTATGTGGATCTGTGCAAGTCGGCGCAGAAGCAGATCGACCTGATGAACCAGGCTATTCTGAAAAACACGCTGGCGGCGGCGACGCCGCGGTTTTTCATCCGGGCGGACGGCGCGGTGAACGAGAACGAGTACGCCGACTGGACGAGGCCCTTCGTGCACACCAACGGGAACCTGGGCGCGGACTCCATCGCACCGATCCGGGTGCCGGCGCTGGACAGCGTGTATGTGGCGGTCTTGCAGAACAAGATCGCGGAGATGAAGGAGACGGCGGGCAACCGGGACGTGATGAGCGGCGGCACCGCCGGCGGCGTGACGGCGGCCACGGCTATTGCGGCTTTGCAGGAGGCGGGCGGCAAGCTGTCGCGGAATATGATCGACGACGGGTATGAGGCGTTTTCACAGGTGGTGACGCTGTGCATCGAGCTGATCCGGCAGTTTTACGACGTGCCGCGGCAGTTCCGGCTGCTGGGCCGGGACGGCGGGGCGTTCGTCGCCTACGGCAACGGGGGCCTGCGGCCCAAGGCGCTGCTGACCGGGGGCTATCGCGTGCCGGAGTTCGACCTGGAGGTGATGGCACAGGACGAGACGCCGTACCAGACCATGGAGTACAACCAGTTGGCCCTGCAGCTGTTTCAGATGGGGTTCTTCCGCAGCGATATGGCAGAGCAGGCGCTGCGGTGCCTGGAGCTGATGCAGTTCCGCAGCAAGGACACGCTGGCGGAGGTCATCCGGCAGGGACAGAAGGAGACGGACCAGAAGGCGTGGCTGACGGAGGCGCTGCGGCGGGCGGTGACGCTGCTGGACAAGAGCCAGGGGACCCATCTGGCGGAGGCGCTGGAGCGAGAGCTGGAGAAGCGGGAGAGCAGCGGCGGAAAGGCGGCGGTGCGCCGAAGCAGTGACGCGGTGACGCGGCAGCGGCAGGCCACGCGGCAGGCGGTACGGCCCAGATGATACGGGCCAGCTGCGGCGGCGCGCACCTTACGGTGCGGGGCCACGCCGGGTACGGGGAGTATGGGAAGGACATCGTATGCGCGGCGGCGTCCGCGCTGGTGTACGCGCTGGCGGGGAGATTGCGGGAGACAGGGCGGCTGGAACGGTTCCAAAGCGCGCCGGGATACGCGGAGATCGCGGGGACAGGGGACTGTGCCCGGGAGTTCGCGCTGGTGCGGTGCGGGCTGGAGCTGCTGGCGCGGCAATACCCCGGCAGGGTGGAAGTTGGGTCGTGACCTACCACGGGGAGGAGAGTTCGGATGGACGAGCTGGAAAAGACGGCGCAGGAGACTGCGGAGGAGACGGGCGGCATGGCTCCCGACGCCGGGGAGCAGCAGGTACCTGCCGGGGAACAGGGGGTACCCGGCGGGGAAGAGGACTTCGAGACGCTGATACGCGGCCGGTACAAGGGGGAATTCGACGCACGGGTGCGGCGAATACTGGACGGACGGCTGCGGGGACTGCGGCAGGAGAACGAGAGGCTGCGGGAGATGGCGGCCGCGGCGGAGACGGCGCGGCAGCGGGAGCAGGAGGCGCAGCTGCAGGCCGCGATGGAATTCGCGGTGATCCGGGCGCGGCAGCAGATGGCCCAGGCCATCGCCAGCGGCGGAAGCCGCGTGGCGGAGAACGGCGGACGGCGCAGGAGCGTCAGCCGCTGGGACCCTAAGGGCCTCAGCGGGGCGGAGCTGGCGGCGATACGGAAGAGAGTACAGGATGGAGAAAAGATCAGATTTTAGAAAGGAAGAGAAAACATGGAGATGAATTTGCAGATGTTTGCGGAGAACACCCAGACCACGGCGGGCCTGAGCGCGGAGATGAAGACCTACTACGGCATGGAGCTGCTGGAGAACGCCAAGCCGCAGCTGGTGCACAACCAGTTCGCGGCCACGAAGGGCCTGCCTGCCGGCGGCGGCAAGACCGTGGAGTGGCGTAAGTTCGGCGCCTTTGACAAGGCGCTGAAGCCCCTGACCGAGGGCGTGACGCCCGACGGCAGCGGTATCTCCGTCAGCTACATCACCAAGGAGCTGGCGCAGTACGGCGACTACACCACCGTGTCGGATATGCTGGATCTGACGGCCATCGACGATGTGGTGCTGGAGATCACTGACCGTCACGGCAGCAATATGGGCCTGACGCTGGACACGGTGACCCGAAACGAGATCCAGCAGGGCAAGCAGGTGATCTACGCGCCCAAGATCGGCAGCGACGGCACCAAGACCGACGTGACCAGCCGCATGACGCTGGACAAGGACTGCCGCATGACCAGCGAGCTGGTGGCCAAGGCGGCGACCCAGCTGAAGAAGATGAACGCGCCCACCTTTGACGGCAAGTATGTGTGCATCATCCACCCCAGCGTGGCCTTTGACCTGCGCCAGGACGAGGCGTGGATCGCCGCCCACCAGTATGCCGGGGCCACGGAGCTTTTCTCCGGCGAGATCGGTGAGCTGCACGGCGTGCGCTTCGTGGAGACCACGGAGGCGAAGATCTATCGCGGTGAGGATCTGGCCGCCGACAGCCGCACGCTGAAGGTGAACGGCAACGTTATGGCCAGCACCGACGTGACCTTCAACGGCGGTACTGTGGCTGCCGGCGCACTGGCGGGCCGCTATGTGGTGCTGGGCGGCACCCGCTGCCAGGTGGTGAGCAACACCGACGCGAAGCTGGTGCTGGACAAGACCGTCACCGTGGGCGACAAGGAGGTCATCTACCCCGGCGAAGGCGGCAAGCAGGGCTGCGCCGTGTACGGCTGCCTGTTCCTGGGCAAGGGCGCCTATGGCGTGGTGGACCTGAGCGAGGGCACGGAGGTCATCGTGAAGCCCCGCGGCAGCTCTGGTACCGCCGACCCCCTGGACCAGCGCTCCAGCGTGGGCTGGAAGGGCGTACACGCCGCGGCTATCCTGTACGACGAGTACATGGTGCGCGTGGAGTGCGGCAGCAGCTATTCGGACGAGGACAAGGCGAACTGACGGAGCGTGAAGCAGGGGCGGACGGGTCGTCCGCCCCTGCGGGAAATGCCGCCGTCAGCGCGGCCACGCCGCGCTGACGGGACGTCGAGGCAACCGCCCCCTGCGGAACGCGGGCGGACGGCGGGGCGAGGTCTTACATGGGGAAAGGAGAAGGGCGAGATGAAGGAGAAAATGACAACGGTGCTGCTGCCCAGAGGCAGAAAGCAGGAGGAGAATTTTGTCATCGTGTCCGTCAACGGACGCAGCTGGAAGATCATGCGCGGCGTGGAGGTGCGCGTACCGGTGTGCGTGGCGGAGGTGCTGGAAAACGCCGCCATGATGGCGGAGGCGGCCCGGCGCTATGTGGACGAGAGAGCGTCCTGAGGTGACGGCCATGGCAAGGACGACGGCAAAACAGGTGCTGGACCGGGTGGACGCGCTGCTGCCCAATGGGTATGCGCGCGCGGAGAAGCTGCGGTGGCTGGCCCAGGCGGAGGGCTTTGTGCGGCGGGAGCTGTGCCGGGAGACGGGGGAACTGCCGGTGCTGACCGAGGAGACGGAGCTGACGGCGGCGCCGCCCTTTGACGAGCTGTACCGGCACTATGTGGAGGCGCAGGTGCACTATGCCAACGGGGAGACGGCGCGGTACAACAGCGCGGCGGGCCTGTGGAACAACGCGTTTCTGACCTATCGGGACTACCGGGCCAGGACGGCGGCGCCGGAGGGCGGCGCGTCGGCGCTGCGGCTGTGCTGAAAGGGGGCGGCGGAGATGTATTTTCCCAAGCTGAAGGCGGCGGCGCAGCAGCGGGCGGGCGTGGAGCAGTTCGGGGGACTGGATCGCCGTCCGGGCAGCGGCGCGGGGAGCCTGGAGCATATGGAGAACCTGTGGAGCAGCGGGTATCCGGCGCTGGAGACGCGGCCCCTGCGGCGGACGGTGACGCAGCTGACAAAGCCCAACGGCATGACGGAGAAGGACGGATTGTTCTGGGTGGACGGCACGGCGCTGTATGTGAACGGCGCGAAAACGGGGTTGGTGCTGACGGACAGCCGGAAGCAGTTGGTGAGCATGGGGGCGTATCTGCTGATCTTTCCGGACAAGAAGTACATCAATACCCAGAATCTGACGGACTTCGGAAGCATGGAGAATGTGCGGGCCACCACGGGAGAGGTGACGTTCACCCTGTGCGACGGGACGGGGGAGAGCCTGGGCAGCTACGCGGCGGGCACGGAGGCGCCCCAGGAGCCCCGGACGGGGGATCTGTGGCTGGACACGGAGCGATCGGAGAGCGTGATGCGGCGGTATGACGGCAGCACATGGACGGCGCTGGCGGAGGTGTACACAAAGATCGCCGCTGTGGGCGTGGGACTGGGCTTCCGCGCCGGGGACGGCGTGACGGTGGCAGGCTGCGGCGCGGCGGAGCTGAACGGCCTGCACATATTGCAGGCGGCGGAGGACGACTGGGTGCTGGTGCCGGCGCTGTGCCGGACGCTGGACAGCCAGACGGCTGCGGTGACGGTGATGCGGCTGATGCCGGAGATGGACTTTGTGGTGGAGCAGGGCAACCGGCTGTGGGGGTGCAAGTACGGCATCGTGGACGGTCAGGCGGTGAACGAGATATACGCCTGCGCGTTGGGAGATTTCCGCAACTGGAACAGCTTTGCGGGGCTGAGCACCGACAGCTACGCCGCCGCCAGAGGCTCGGACGGACCCTTTACCGGGGCGGCGGCCTGCATGGGCGGCGTGGTGTTCTTCAAGGAGAACTGCATGGAGCGCATCTATCCGGCGGCGGGCGGCGGGCACCAGATCGTGACGGTGCCGTGCAGCGGCGTGCGGAAGGGTGCGGAGAGGACCGTGGCCGTGGCGGACGGTGTGGTGTACTATCTCGGGAACGACGGGGTGTACGCCTTTGACGGAAGTATGCCGGTGTGCGTATCCCGGGCGCTGGGAGACAAGAGGTACACCGGCGGCGTGGCCGGCGGGGAAAGCGGCCGGTACTGGCTGTCCGCCGTGGACGCGGCGGGAGAGACGGAGCTGCTGGTGTACGACACGCAGAAGCGGCTGTGGCACCGACAGGACGATACGGCGGCGGTGGCCTTCGCCCGGTGGAACGGGGAGATGACGGTACTGTGCAGCGACGGACGGCTGCTGGATACAAGCGGTACATTGGGAACGGCGGAGACGGGGTTCTCCTGGAGTGCCGAAAGCGGCGACCTGGGACTGTACACGCCGGAGCACAAGTATCTCTCGCGGCTGGAGCTGCGGCTGAAGGCGGCGGCCGGGAGCACGGTGAAGGCGTACGTCTGCTATGACGGGGACAACGTCTGGGAACAGGTGGGCGGTGTATCCGGCGAGGTGGGGCAGACCCGCGGCGCGGTGCTGCAGGTACGGCCCCGGCGGTGCGGGCATCTGCGGCTGAAGCTGGCCGGGGACGGACCGTGCAGGGTGTACAGCGCGGCAGCGGTGTATGAGAAGGGAAGTGACGGGCCATGAGCGTGCTTGCCCTGCCGATGGCACCGGCGGGATCGGTGCAGGAGCAGGTGACGCAGCAGTACGCGTATCTGGTGCAGATGGCCCAGCAGCTCAACCTGGCGCTGGGACAGCTGGAGGCGCTGGGCGGCGGAGCAGGGGAGGCCTCCGCCCGGCGGCAGGCCAACGGGCGCTTGGGCACGGCGGCATCGGAGACGGCGGACGGGCAGTATGAGACGCTGCGGAGCATGATCCTGAAGACGGCGGACCAGGTACAGAAGACCACGGCGGCATTGACGGCGAAGCTGGAGGAGGAATATGTGGCGAGCTCGGACTTCGGCAGCTATGTGGCGAAGCTCAGCGCCCAGCTGGAGGCGGCACCGGAGGCGGTGACGCAGTATTACAGCTTTTTCTCTGACCTGCAGGCCAACGTGGAGAAGGTGGACGCGGCCTTTGCGCACTATAAGCTGGACACGGAGGGGTATATCCGCACGGGTATCGTGTACTACGACGGGGCCGCGCCGGTGTACGGCGTGGCTGTGGGACAGGACCTGACGTGCAGAGAGGTGGACGGCGAGAAGGTGGTGGAGCAGAACAACTTTCGCGCGGTGTTCACCGCCACGCGGCTGTCCTTCTGGCAGGACGCCACGGAGGTGGCCTATGTGTCCAACAACCGGCTGTACATCACGAACATCACGGTGCTGGGCGGTATCGATGTAGGGCAGTGGAGCATGGAGGCGGCGGAGGGCGGACTGGCCTTCCGGTGGATCGGAGGGTGAGTGTGTGAGCTATACGGCGTTGGACAGCATCCAGTGGGGCGGCGTGCCGAAGATCGGCGTCAGCTTCGGCTATGACAGCCGACGCAGCGGCAGCGCGATGCAGTACAGGATCTATGTGACGGTGGCGCCGCTGACAGGGGCATCGTATTTTGGGTACCCTATCTATCTGTCGGTGACGGTGGACGGCGGAAGTGTGTGCAGCGGGCATACGCTGAAGGCGGCATCGCCCAGCCGGTGGAGCAGCGCGATCGAGTACGACAGCGGCTGGGTAACAGCGGCAGGAGCAGTGGGCACCGCGCCGCTGGGGATACGGCTGTACAGCGGCTCCGGGTCTGCCAGAGACGACAGCTACGGCTATGCGCTGCCGGTGGAGCGCGTGGAGGACATTGGAGATTTCTCGCTGACGGCGGGAGACGCGGTGATCGGACAGACGGGGACGCTGACGCTGACGCGGCCCGGGTATGGGTACAGCTTTACGTTCAGCTATGTGCTGGGGGCGGCCTCCGGAACGCTGAGCAGCGCCGCGCTGCGGACGGTGAGCAGCAGCGCGGGGCGCGTGGTGTACCAGTGGACGGTGCCGGAGTCGCTGGCCGAGGAGCTGCCGGAGATGACGCACGGCACCGGGACGGTGACGGTGAAGGTGTACAGCGGCGGTACGCCGGTGGGGAGCCTGAGCGCGGCGTTCACGGCGTATGTGCCGGAGACTATGCGGCCCACGGCGGCGCTGACCACGGAGGTGGTAAACGACGGTACGGCAGCGGAGAGCTGGGGCCTGTGTGTGCAGGGCATCAGCCGGATACGGTACGCGGCGACGGCGGCGGCACAGGGCGGCGCGTCCGTGCGGTCGGTACAGTTCCGCTTTGCGGGGCAGGAGCTGACCGGCACGACCGGGACGACGGCGGTCATCGGTATCAGCGGGACACTGCGGCCCACGGTCACGGTGACGGACAGCCGGGGACGGTCGGCGACGGCGACAGGCGAGACGGTGACGGTGGCGGCTTATTATCCGCCGGCCATTACAGCGTCCATGGCGGCGCGGTGCGCCGCGGACGGCACAGAGAAGGACGACGGGGCGTATCTGAAGGTAAAGTGCGCGGCACAGTGCGCCGATGTGCAGGGGCACAATACGGTGGTCCTGCGGGCGCGCTTCCGGCCCGTGGGCGGCGCGTGGAACGGCTATGTGACATTGCTGCCGGGGGCAGAGCAGCTGCTGGGCGGCGGGCTGGACGGCGGGACCTCCTATGAGGTGGAGCTGAGCGCGGAGGACACGGTGGGCAACGTGCGGGTGGTGCGGTATACGGCGGCCACCAGCCGGGTGACGCTGCATCTGCGCGCCGGCGGAATGGGCGCGGCCTTCGGCAAATATGCGGAGCAGGAGGCACTGGAGTGCGTGTGGCCGGCGGTGTTTTACGGGGATGTGGCGGTATCCGGTGCGCTGACGGTGAACGGACAGACAGTGGAGGCGATGCTGTTTCCGGTGGGCAGCGTACGCCTGACAGACAGCCCTGCGGCACCGGAGACACCGGCAGGCGCAGCGTGGGAGAGCGTGGAGACAGGCATCGCCGGCGTGTATGGCTGGCGGCGCACGACATGACGAGGAGGAGAGAGGCATGGCATCGACGTATACAATGGTGGCGTACGGTTCACAGGGCAGCGCGGTGCGGCAGCTGCAGAATGAATTGAACAAGCGGGGGTATAGTCTGGACCAGGATGGTATCTTCGGCAAGAAGACGAGAGCCGCGGTACGGGACTATCAGAAGAAGAACGGACTGACGATGGTGGACGGTATTGCCGGCGATGAGACGTGGGGGAGCCTGCTGTCCGCGCCTACGGCGGCGGAGCAGGCGGCGCAGGCCGCTGCGGCAGCAGAGGCGGCGGCACCCAGGGCGGAGGTCACGGCGGGCACGGCGCGGCGTCTGCAGGAGCTGGAGAGGGGCTATACGCCGTCGGACGAGGTGACGGCGGCACAGGCCTACCGGGACAGCGTGGCGGCGCTGGAGCCGGAGGCGTACCGGTCCCGGTTCGAGGAGCGTTTGCAGGCGCTGTATGACCAGATCGCGGGGCGGGAGGCCTTCGACTACGATCCGGAGGAGGACGAGTCGTACCAGCGGTACGCCAGACTGTATGCCGCCCGCGGCGCGGCGGCCATGGAGGACACGCTGGGCAAGGCGGCGGCCCTGACTGGCGGGTATGCCTCCAGCTACGCCCAGAGCGCGGGGCAGCAGGCGTACAACGGCTATTTGCAGGAGCTGGCAGCGCTGGTGCCGGAGCTGCGGCAGGCGGCGCTGGCGGAGTATCAGCAGGAGGGCAAGGCTTTGCAGAACCAGTACAGTATGCTGGACGCGCAGGAAAAGGCGGACTATGACCGCTGGCAGGAGGCGCGTGGCGACTGGCAGAAGCAGCTGGAGGCGGCTCAGGCGGCGTATGAGGACGCGGGCAGTCAGGACCAGAAGCTGTATCAGGCGCTGCTGGCACATTTTTCCGACAAAGCGGAGCAGGAGAGGAAACTTTCCGCCTCCGGCGTCCGTCTTACAGATAGTGGAGATACCGGCAGCAGGGGCGAGAGCCTGAGCTCTACGGCGGCGGAGAGCCTGCAGCGGGCTGTGGTGAACTATCTGAAGCGGGGCAACGGCGATCTGGCCCAGGCGTTGGCGGCGCAGTATACGGCCCGCATGACACCGGCGCAGCGGCAGCGGTTCGAGAAGCTGCTGGGCCAGTACGGCATGACGCTGGCATAAGGGTCGGATAGGGGAAAAGTGCTTGCAATCAGGGGCGCTGTATGGTATCATATCAAAGTATATTGCAACGCGGCGGACACGCCGCAGCGGCTCGAGAGGAAGAGAGGAGCCGCGGGAAGGAGCAGCAATGGAGAAGATGAAGAAGCACTTTTTACGCCGAATGGCGCTTGTGATGGCGCTGCTGACACTGGGCTCTGCCGTGCTGGTGGGCTGCGGCGAGCAGAAGGAACCGGAACCGGACCCCAAGGATGAGGTCATCGTGGAGCCGGAGCCCATCCAGCTGCCGGACGGCGTCAGCTTCGATGAGAAGAAGTACCCGGACGTGTTCGGGTTCATCCAGATCCCCAACGCCACCCAGTGCGCCATCAGCAAGGGCCACTATCTGGCGCAGAGTCCCAAGTCCACTAAGAGCAGCACCGGGTATGACGACGATTACTACCTGCAGCGCGATTTGGACGGCAAGACCAACAAGGCCGGCTCGCTGTACATCCAGGCGTACTACAACAAGTCTGACCTCAGCGACCCCATGACGGTGATCTACGGCCACAACATGGCCAACCGGACCATGTTCGGCGGTTTGCAGAGCTACGGCGAGACGCTGAAGTTCGACGACAACGCCGTGATGTACATCTATCAGCCGGGCCGTCAGCTGACCTATAAGTTCTTCGCATGCATCCCCTATGATACCAGCCACATCCTGTACTACCACGACTTCAAGGACGAGAAGGTGTTTAACGCATTCTTTGAGGCGCTGGGCAAGGCGGCCAGCGATCCTAAGTACAAGAGCGACACCAACCAGAACGCCTTTTACAGTGCCGAGGGCTGCGTGAACGTGGACAAGACCAACCTGCCCAAGGCGGGCGACAAGGTGGTGGTGCTGTCCGTGTGCAAGAACGGCGACGATCATCACCGCTATCTGCTGATGGCAAAGCTGGTGGAGGACTCCGCCGCGCCCATTACCATGACCCGCGGTGAGGCCGAGGCTGCCGGTATCCCGGCGGACCGCATCCAGGACAAGGCAGCGGCAGACGCCGCGGCCGCTGCCGCGAATGTCTCCGCGGTGGAGGATGCTGCCGCCAATAAGACCGACGCTGCCAGCAAGACGGATACGGCCAAGACGGAGCACAAGGGCTGAGTCGGACCTGAAAAACAAAAACCTCCCGGACCGTGTGGTCCGGGAGGTTTTTCGGTATGCTTTCAGAGGGCGCCGCCGTCGGTCTGCGTCAGCAGATCGGCCAGGGAGACACTGTCCAGATAGTCGTTGATGATGGTGTCCAGCTTTTCCCACATGGGGAGCGTGGTGCAGTGACCGGCGCGGGGGCAGGTGTTTTCGTCGCCCTCCAGGCAGGTGACGGGAGCCAGAGAGCCCTCGGTGAGGCGGAGGATCTGGCCCACAGAGTAGTCAGCGACGGGGCGGTTCAGGCGGTAGCCGCCGCCCTTGCCACGAAGGCCATCCACCAGGCCGGCCTTGGACAGCACGGAAATGATGCTCTCCAGATATTTTTCAGAGATGCCCTGCCGTTCGGCAATGGCGGGCAGGGGGAGATAGGCGGCGCTGTCGTCCTGAGCCAGCTCCAGCATGACCCGGAGGGCGTAACGGCCTTTGGTAGATACGAGCATGGGAAGACCTCCCTTATGTTAGTAAACATAGTATAGCACTATGTTTATGCGATTGCAAGGGGAAAACGCTCATATATAGTGGTACTTATTCCGCTTGAGCACCAGAAAGACGCCGGAGATGATAAAGGCAAAGATCTCGGCGGCGGTGATGGCCCACCAGATACCGTCCACGCCCAGAAGTATGGGCAGGACGACGACGGAGCCGGCTTGGAACACCAGCGTTCGCAGGAAGGAGATGGCGGCGGAGACGGCACCGTTGTTCAGGGCGGTGAAGAAGCCGGAGGCGAAGATGTTGAAGCCTGCCAGTAGGAACGACCAGCAGAACAGCCGGAAGGCATGGGTGGTCAGGGCGTAGAGGCTGGCATCGTAGCCCACAAACAGCCGGGACAAGGGGGCGGCCAGCACACGGGCCAGGACCGTCAGGGTCACGCCGCCGATGGCCATCAGCAGGGCGCTTTTCCGCAGGAGGTTTTTCAGCTCACTGTGGTGCTGCGCGCCGTAGTGGAAGCTGACCACCGGCGCGCTGCCGATGGAGTAGCCGATGAAGATGGCTACGAAGATGAACTGGACGTACATCAGAACGCCGTAGGCGGAGACGCCGTCCTCGCCGATCAGGCGCATGAGCTGGAAGTTGTAGAGCATACCTACCAGGGAGGAGGAGATGTTGCTCATCAGCTCGGAGGAGCCGTTGCCGCAGGACTGGAGAATGGGGCGCAGACGCAGGGCGGCGGGCCGCAGGCGCAGCAGGCTGGTGTTGGGACGCAGGAAGTAGATCAGGGGCAGTACGCCGCCTACACACTGGCTCAGGCCGGTGGCGATGGCCGCGCCGGCCACACCCCAGTCGAAAACGGCGATGAAGAGCGCGTCCAGCACCATGTTGGTGATGCCGGCGGCCACGGTGACGAAAAGGCCCAGGCGGGGCTTTTCGGCGGCAATGAAGAAGCTCTGGAACACGTTTTGCAGCATGAAGGCGAAGGTGAAGCCGGTGACGATGCGGCCGTAGAGGACGCAGTCGGGCATCATGGCGTCAGACGCGCCCAGCAGACGGGACACGGCGGGCATGGTGATGATGCCCACGGCGGACAGCACTGCGCCCAACAGCAGTGTGAACAGTACCAGCATGGAGAAGGTGCGGTGGGCCTCGTCCTGCTTGCCCTCGCCCAGCAGCTTGGACACCAGGGCGGTGCCGCCGGTGCCGATCATAAAGCCCATGCCGCCCAGGATCATCACGAAGGGCATGACCAGGTTTACGGCGGCAAAGGGCGTTTTGCCCACGAAATTGGAGACGAACAGACCGTCCACCACGCCGTAGATGGACGTGAAGACCATCATGCAGATGGAGGGAAGCGTGAAGCGCAGCAGCTTGCCATACGTGAAATGATCGGAGAGACGGATGGATTGCTTTGCCATGGGGGCCTCCTATCGAAAAAAGTAGCTCCATCGTGAAGATGGAGCTAAATCATCCCACCAAACGGTGGAGTTTGAACTTGGTGACCCGTACCGGATTCGAACCGATGTTAAAGGCGTGAGAGGCCTCTGTCTTAACCACTTGACCAACGGGCCGCATTTTTTCTTCTATTTCATCGGCCAAAGCCGCTGAAATCATGGTACACCTTCAGGGACTCGAACCCTGGACACCCTGATTAAGAGTCAGGTGCTCTACCAACTGAGCTAAAGGTGCATATCCTGTTAACGGTGTTATTATAGTCGATGTGCGCCGATATTGCAAGCTTTTTTTGCGAAAAGAACAGGATTTCTTTGAAATCAGGGAGAGAGCCGGAAAAGCGGGGGCTTTTCCGGCTCTCTGCGGGAAAGGAAAGAAGAACTGTCAGTTTTTCCACTCCACATACAGCTCGCGGACGGCATTATCATCGGCGGGCTTTGCGGCGGGAGCGGCAGGAGCGGGCGCGGCCTTGGGCGCGTCGCGTTTTTCAATGAACTTGGGCGCCACCTGGGGGAACAGCGCCAGGCTCAGCACATCCTCGTCGGACTTGGCCAGACTCTTGAACTCCTCGCGGTACTTCTCCAGCTCCGGCTCCAGCAAATCGGCGGGACGACAGGTGATGACATCCTCAGGGGCGATGCCCGCCTTGGAGCGGACCTCCTCGTTGACCTCGCCGGGCAGCTTGCCGTATTCACCCTTGAGCATGGCGCGGGACTCCTTGGGGAACGTCTTGTAACGCTCGCCCATGATGACGTTCATCACGGCCTGGGTGCCCACGATCTGGGAGGAGGGCGTTACCAGCGGGGGATAGCCGAAGTCCTTGCGGACGCGGGGGATCTCCGCCAGCACGTCGTAATACTTATCCTCCTTGCCCGCCTGCTTCAGCTGGGAGATCAGGTTGGAGAGCATACCGCCGGGCACCTGATACAGCAGGGTGTTGGTGTCCACGCGGAGGACCTTGGGGTCCAGGATACCGGCGTCCTGCAGGCGCTGGGCGACCTTGCGGAAGTGAGCGGCCACGGGGGACATCTTCTCCAGGCTCAGGCCGGTGTCACGGACGGTGCCCTGCAGCGTGGCCACCAGAGATTCGGTGGCGGGCTGGCTGGTGCCGTTGGCCATGGGGGAGAGAGCGGTGTCCACAATGTCCACGCCGGCGTAGGCCGCCATCAGCAGCGTCATGTCGCCGGTGCCGGAGGTGTTGTGGGTGTGCAGATGGATGGGAACGCTGACCGTTTCCTTCAGCGCCTTGACCAGAGAGTAGGCCTCCATGGGCAGCAGCAGGTTGGCCATGTCCTTGATGCAGATGGCGTCAGCGCCCATGCCCTCCAGTTCCTTGGCCAGCTTGACGAAGTAGGCCTCGCTGTGGATGGGGGAGATGGTATAGCTGAGGGTGGCCTCCACCTGTCCGCCGTATTTCTTGGTGGACTTGATGGCCTGCTCCAGGTTGCGGACATCGTTCAGCGCGTCGAAAATACGGATGATGTCGATGCCGTTTTCGATGGACTTGGCGCAGAAGGCGTCCACCACATCGTCGGCATAGTGCTTGTAGCCCAAGATATTCTGGCCACGGAAGAGCATTTGCAGCTTCGTGTTCTTCACGTGCTTGCGGATGGTACGCAGGCGCTCCCACGGGTCCTCGTTCAAAAAGCGCATACAGGCGTCGAAGGTGGCGCCGCCCCAGCACTCCAGAGAGTAGTAGCCGACGGCGTCCAGCTGCTCCAGTGCGGGCAGCATATCCTCGATGGTCATGCGGGTGGCCGCCTGGGACTGGTGCGCGTCGCGGAGGATGGTATCGGTGATGAGCAGGGGCTTATTAGACAGAAATTCCATAGTTACCTCCTATTAACCGAACAGGGAGATCAGCACGCCCGCGGCGATGGCCGAGCCGATGACGCCGGCCACGTTGGGGCCCATGGCGTGCATCAGCAGGAAGTTGCCGGGGTTTTCCGCCTGGCCGACCTTCTGGCTGACACGGGCAGCCATAGGTACGGCGGACACACCGGCAGAGCCGATGAGGGGATTGATCTTCTCCTTGAGGAACAGGTTCATGAACTTGGCCAGCAGGACGCCGCCGGCGGTGCCGAAGCCGAAGGCCACCACGCCCATGCCCATGATAGCCAGAGTCTTGGGGCTGAGGAAGGTAGCGCCGGTAGCGGTGGCGCCTACGCTGATACCCAGGAAGATGGTGACGATGTTCATCAGCTCGTTCTGCATGGTCTTGCTGAGGCGGTCCAGCACGCCGCACTCCTTGGCCAGGTTGCCCAGCATCAGGCAGGCGATCAGCGGCGCGGCGGAGGGGACCAGCAGGGCCACGAACACCGTGACCACGATGGGGAAGAAGATCTTTTCCTTCTTGCTGACCTCACGCAGGGGCTTCATGACGATCTGGCGCTCTTCCTTGGTGGTCAGCGCCTTCATGATGGGCGGCTGGATAACGGGCACCAGGGCCATGTAGGAATAGGCGGACACAGCGATGGGGCCCAGCAGGGCCGGGGCCAACAGGGCGGTGACGAAGATAGCCGTGGGGCCGTCCGCGCCGCCGATGATGCCCACGGAGGACGCCTCGGCGCCGGTGAAGCCCAGCAGACGGCAGCCCAGATACGTCAGGAAGATGCCCAGCTGGGCGGCTGCGCCCAGCAGCAGGCTCTTGGGGTTGGCGATCAGGGGGCCGAAGTCGGTCATGGCGCCCACGCCCATGAAAATAAGGCAGGGATAGATGCCCAGCTTGATACCCAGGTACAGCACATCGATCAGACCGACGCTGACAGTGACATTACTGAGGGTAATGCCATAGGAGGCGAGGTACTGCTCGGCAGTTACCAGGGCGTCCAGCTGGTTGGACAGCGTGCCCACGGCCTCGGAACCGCTGGCGGCAAGCTGTGCCATCAGGTTATCGAGCACACCGGGGTCGAACGTACTCTGCGCCGCCGTCATCAGGGAGTCGGCGTAAGGCTGGAGCATATCGGCAGATACGCCGTTTGCCAGCATTTCCGAGAGGAACTGTGCCGTGATGGGCTGCCCGCCGAACAAATCCCAGTGGACGTGTCCGCCGGCGAACAGGATCTCGTGGAACATCTCCGCGCCGGGCAGGTTCGTCACCAGCATACCGAATGCGATGGGTACCAGCAGCAGCGGCTCAAACTTCTTGACGATACCCAGAAACAGCAGCACAACGGCAATGACCAGCATAATGGCACTTTTCCAGTTGTCGCCCTGGAAAAACTGGTAAAAGCCGGTGCTTACAAAGAAATTGGCAATGGCTTCCATGTGCAGTCCTCCGGCGTCAGCCGATGGTGCACAGCAGCGCGCCGGACTCCACGGCGGCGCCCTTGGTCACAGACACGGAGGTAACGGTGCCGTCGCAGGGAGCCATGATCTCGTTCTCCATCTTCATGGCCTCCAGGATCATCAGCACGTCGCCCTTCTTGACGGCGCTGCCGTTGGACACGTTCACCGCCAGAATGTTGCCGGGCATGGGAGCGCAGACCTTTTCGCCGCCGGCAGGGGCTGCGGCGGGGGCGGGAGCAGCTGCAGGGGCGGCCACGGAGGCAGCGGGAGCTGCGCCGGTGATCTCCTCCAGCTCGACTTCATACACGGTACCGTTGACATTGACTCTGTACTTTTTCATGGTGAAATCCTCCTCACACATTACACTTTCTTCATGGATACGATACGGATGGCGGAGACATCGGTCCCCATGTCCTCGGCGATGGCAGCGGCTACGGCGGCCATCATCGCGGGGGTGACGGTGCCAGGTGCGGGCATGGCGGCGGGAGCCGCCGGCATCTGGGGCACGGTCTTGGGCGCGGAGGTGCGGGCACATACCCAGCTCATCAGTGTGACCAGCAGTATGATGCACAGCAGCCCGGCAAACACCGTTCCCAGACCCATCAGCACGACGAACAGGTTGGAATATTCAGGCATGGTTTGGATCTCCTCCCATACTAATATAGATTACCCACATTGTACCAAACATTTGGTAGTAATGCAATCCGAAAACGGCTAAAACTGCAAAATTGTGAGAAGTCCTAAAAAATTTTTTGGTTCATTGACGGAATACACAAACCACAGGGAAACGACCTTTCCTTGGAAGAAAATACTTTCCATCCGCTATTGTCTGTGCTATACTGTGTTTCTATTCCGAAAGCAGGGGAGGCGCGGCTATGCGGTACGAAAATGTGGTGCAGGGCCGGTTTCTCTCGCGCCCCAATCGCTTCATTGCGCTGGTGGAGCTGGACGGCGCCGAGACGGTCTGCCATGTGAAGAACACCGGACGCTGTCGTGAACTGCTGGTACCGGGGGCTGAGGTGTATCTGGCGCCGGGTGTCACGCCGGGGCGTAGGACACCCTACGATCTTGTCGCGGTGAATAAGGGCGGCAGGCTGATCAATATGGACGCACAGGCACCAAACCGGGCGTTTGCGGAGTTTGCACGGACCTTCGACCCGCAGGCCGAGAGCATCCGGCCGGAGTTTCGCTTTGGCGAGTCGCGGCTTGATTTCTGCTTGACGCGGCCCGACGGGCTGCACCTGGTGGAGGTCAAGGGGGTCACGCTGGAGCAGGGCGGCCACGCCCGCTTCCCGGATGCACCTACGGAGCGGGGCGTGAAGCACGTGCATGAATTGATACGCGCTGTGGAGCAGGGCTGCCGGGCTACGGCCTTCTTCGTCATCCAGATGGCGGAGGTCGTTGATTTTGCGCCCAACGATGATACACATCCCGCATTCGGCGCGGCCCTGCGGCAGGCGCGCGAGGCGGGGGTCAGCATTGCCGCTTACAGCTGCCGTGTTGCGCCGGACGCCATGTATATCGATCACCCTGTGCCGGTGGTTTTGTGAGGAGAGTGTCCGTATGACATTGCTGGAGATATTCCTGATCGGCATCGGTTTGAGTATGGATGCCTTTGCCGTGGCGATATGCAAGGGACTGGCCATGCCGGACAAGGTGCATAAGAGGAGCGCGTTTCTCATCGCCCTGTATTTCGGCGTATTTCAGGCGGTCATGCCCGCGCTGGGCTGGCTGCTGGGCTCACAGTTTGCCCATTATGTGACGCGGTTCGCGCCCTGGATCGCCTTCGTGCTGCTGGCATGGATCGGCGGGAATATGATTCGGGAGAGCCGCGCTGAGGAAGAGGAGGACGAGCAGCCCTCCGACGGGCAGGTGAAGCACAAGGAGCTGCTGGTGCTGGCCGTGGCCACCAGCATTGACGCCCTGGCCGTGGGCGTCACGTTCTCCATGGTGGAGCTGTCCGTGTCCATCTGGCTGGCCGTCTGTCTTATCGGCTGCACCACGTTCCTGATATCCCTGGGCGGTGTGTATGTGGGCAATGTGTTCGGCGCAAAGTACAAGAATAAGGCTGAATTTGTGGGAGGCACTATCCTGATTCTGATAGGTGTGAAGATCATTCTGGAGCATTTTGGCGTGCTGTAAAAAGATCCCCCGGCGATGTATATCGCCGGGGGATCTTTTTACAGATGTGCGAGCAGATCCATAGTAATGCGGGCGGTGATTCCCCACAGGTGGTAAGGCAGGCCGTGATACACCGGGACCTCCAGCCGCCAGGGACGCCAGGGGTAGTCCGCAGGGACGCCGGCGTCCGCATAGGGGAAATCCGGGGCCTCCACTGGCTGCCGGTACAGGTAGACCTCCGGCGGATGCGCCTTCAACTCCCGAAGGGGCAGCAGGAAGGTGCCGGCTACCTCCTCCGGTGCGGGGCGCATGGCTGCCAGTGCCGCAGGGTCTACCTCACCCAGCACGGGCCGCAGCAGACTGCCCGCACGGATGTGGATGAAGTCCATTTCACCGATCACGGTCACGGCGCTTTCCGGAATACCCAGTTCTTCCCGGGTCTCCCGCAGGGCGCACTGGATGGCCGTTTCCCCGGCCTCGCGTTTGCCGCCGGGGAAGCACACCTCACCCGGCTGCCGGACGTTGGCGGAGCGTATCTCGTACAGCAGGCAGTATTCGCCGTCCTGACGGACCAGGGGGACCAGCACGGCGGAGCCGCCTCTCTCACCCATCAGCGTGGGCGTATGCGCCGTGTAGTAGCCGCGCAGGGGGGAAATATCCATGATCGGGCCTCCTCTCGGTCAAAAGCGGTGCTTGTCCGCATTGTTTTTATCGAAGTTTGGTTGTATCGCAGAGCGGCCTGCGAAAAAAGACGTCCCCGCCTTGCGGCGGGGACGCGTAATGCGCGGTAGATCCTCAGCAACTGCACCCGCAGCCGCCGTTATTGCCGCCGCAGCCGCAGCCATTGCCGCAGCCGTTGCCGCAGAACAGGAACAGCAGGATGATGGCGATGATGATCCAGCAGCAGCTGCTGCCGCCAAAGCAGGAATTCTGATTACACATACCGTAACCTCCTATGAAAATTTGACCGCCACATCGGTCTCATTCTCATAGTATGCCGGCTGCGGTAAAGTGTGCGCCTCAGAGCTGCGAGATGCGATAGCTGAGCGTCAGCAGGGTGTCCACAAAGTGGATGTCCTCGAAGAAAACGCCGTCCTCCTTGGTGGAGAGCTCCACATTGGTAAAATTCCAGAAGCCGCGCACACCCAGACCGATCAAACGGTCCGCCAGCGGCTGGGCTACATTCTGCGGGACGGTCAGGACCGCCACGTTGGGGTGATAGTTGGCGACATATTCCTCCAGCTCATCCATCGAGTGGACCGAGACACCGCGGATCTCCGTGCCGATCAGCGCGGGGGAGACATCAAAAGCGGAGTCGATCCGGAAACCGACCTTATCAAAATCAAAATTCTGCAGCAGGGCGTGACCCAGATGGCCCACACCGATCACAATGATGCGGTGGCCGCTGTCTATACCCAGGATGTGGCCGATCTCCGCACGCAACTCGGCCACATTGTAGCCGTAACCCTGCTGGCCGAACTCACCAAAGCAGCTCAGGTCCTGCCGGATCTGGGAGGCGGTGATGTCCATCTTGGCGCCCAGAGAGTTGGAGCTGATACGCACCACGCCTTTGTTGTACAGATCGTCCAGATACCGATAGTACCGGGGAAGACGATGAATGACAGCATCGGAGATTTTTTGCTTCTTCATAGAAAGACCTTCTTTTGTGTGGAATACGGCGCACAGCGCTCGATGTATTGTGGCTATTTTACAACAAGTATGCGAAGTTGTCAACTTTTTTAACAAAGTCGGAAGAAAAAATTTTCTTTACTTTGTGCCGGGAAGGTGGTATAGTAGTGAAGCTGTAAGTTGATAAAACAGAATATGATATGCGCCCGTAGCTCAGATGGATAGAGCGTTAGACTCCGACTTTTCAGGCGTCTCCAGTTGAGATATGGCGCAAAGCCTTGCCGCACCTGCGTTTGCGGGAACGGCAGAGAAAAAATGGGTGGTCGTTGACTACTATTTGACGACTATCGCAGAAACCCACAATCAAATATGCGCCCGTAGCTCAGATGGATAGAGCGTTAGACTCCGACGTTTCAGGCGTCTCCAGTTGAGATATGGCGCAAAGCCTTGCCGCACCTGCGTTTGCGGGAACGGCAGAGAAAAAATGGGTGGTCGTTGACTACTATTTGGCGACTATCGCCGAAACCCACAACCAAATATGCGCCCGTAGCTCAGTTGGATAGAGTGACAGACTCCGACTCTGTAGGCCGCTGGTTCGAATCCAGTCGGGCGTACCAAAAAGATTTTCCCTCTGCTATATGGCAGAGGGAAAATCTTTTATTCAATTGTTTCCATCGGTAATGGGTTCATGTTTCCCACCCACTGGTGTAAAAACGCGGAAGCTTGGTTT